>VTLG01002406.1_pt1 | contig 32837 bp, 31 predicted proteins | sample 4694571 | NCBI WGS metagenome assembly VTLG01 (sample SAMN12604809, study PRJNA352737) | marine metagenome | biome: ENVO:00000447; feature: ENVO:00000209|ENVO:00000569|ENVO:01000036; material: ENVO:00002151; isolation source: viral sequences binned using virsorter ...
GTTAGAAACAGCAGATCTATCTGTTGTTGTAGCAGGATGATAAGTTATATTTAAATCTCCATCAACAACGCTTGTGGTTAAATTTTCAGTTAATCCAATACCCCTGTTAGATAAATTTATTTCTGATCCAATGCTTGTTCCACCATTAATAGTTAAAGGCTGCACGTTAATAACGTCAGATGTAAAAGTAAATTCTTCTCCCTGCTGATCAAAAACTGTAGCTGTACCTCTGATACCGCTACCAGCTTCTTCTGGTTTTATCATGTATCTTGATTGTTTAGAATCTCTGTAAGTTGACTCCAAAAACGTTGCTCCGTCATCGGATGTCACTTCCCATTGATAAGCGGTTGAGGCTAAATTTAAATCTAATTTATTTCTTAATACTATATCTATAGTACCGAATACTTGTTCATTAGATTGTACTGCAAAATCTGGAGTTACCGTGCCCACTGGGACTACTGTATTATCAAAAAATATGTTTTGTGGCGTAGGTATTTCTTTAAATGTTGCTGTGATGTTGTTTGAATCTTTATAATTAAAAGTGTGACTCCAATTTTCACATATAAACATTTTATTTTTTGTAATTAGGTTATTGTTAAAATTATAAAAAAATGTTTTGTATCCCAAATGAGACTCAAGAAAATGTAAAATACATTGTGTTTCTTTTTGTGTCCTGTTTGTAAAATTTAAAGTTAAAGATTTTAAAAGGTTTTTATTATTACTTAATGTATTCTTTGAAGACTTAGATCCTTTTAATTTTAATACTTCACTGGATTGATCAAACGAAGTTTCTATTTGTTGATCTGGTTCAAAAAAGAACGTTCTTGTAAAGTTTTCAAAACTTCCAGTATATGTGGTTAATCCACTTAGCGGCGCTGGAAGACCGTTGTATTTTCCGTCCGATTCACAATAAAAATAATTGTCAAATTTTGAAGAGTTTATATTTTCTTTAATTATATCAAACTTATTAAATTCTCCAGAGAATCCATCGACAGAAGAATCTACAACAAATCCGTTTCCATTAGCTAAAAAAGGAGAAACAGAATCATTAAATAATTTCATTTTTACTTCGTATGTATCATCGGACAAATCTCTTATTGAAAAATTTTCTAATAAACTTCCAGAAAAATTATTATAGTAATCAGTATCTAAAGATATAGAATTACTTCCAATAAGTTCTCCAAAATTCAAACATTCAAGTCCACCAGATGCGGCTACATCTCCAGTTATTGGTTTAGAACTTAATGATTCTAAAACTGATATAACTGGCGCCATGTCTTTAGAAGACCCAACAAAAGATAAATTTATATCTGCCTTTAATGAATTTAATCCGAGCGGTGAAATGTGATAATCATATTCGCCTCCATACCAAGATGAGTTTTCTGCTCTAAAAGATATTGAAGATCCATAACTAGGTTTAATTTCGGCGCCAAAATTTTCATCACTCCAACCTATAAGCTGTTCTTCATCTTCTCTTGAATCATTTACTAGAAGCATTATTTCTTCAGTTGCTTCAAATTTCCATAAATTTGCAGTAAATGTACTGTCTGATGCAAACTTCCCTAAACCCGCTCGCCCACTGTCATCACTACTGCCTGCAGCGTTTTCAAAAACGGTAGCTGGGTTAGTTACGGTAGCAGCTCCCATTTCCTGTGTTCTAAATAAAACCCAAGAAGACCCATTCCAATAAGAAATTTTAACAGTTGTATTATTCCTAGGCGCAACTATACGATAGTCTACTAAAGTATCTCCCCAAGAAAAATTTTTACTAAGCTCATTTAAACCAATGCCAACTGCAGCATCGAAGCCTTTGCCGTCTCCAATCACTTGAGCCCATAGTAAAGTATTTTGTTTAAATACTACATTATCTTTGCGTCCTACGCCACGTCCCCCAGGTGGAATGCTGTTTCCGTTTTCATCTAGCGTAAGACCTTGAGGGGGTTGTCTATCTATATAAACATAAGATCTTGCTGGAGCTAAAACTACTTTATCAGTTTGTGTGTCGCTTCTGATTGCTTGATTTTCTGCTGTAATTAAAACAGGCTTATTAGATTTAAAAAGAGTCCAATTTTGAAAATTAGATGTGAATGTTCTCGACTTTGTTTGTCCAGCGTTTAAACTAATACTTTTAGTACTGTCTACAGTAAATCCTCCGTTATCTCCATTTTCATAAACAGAAATGACTGTTCCGTCCTGTAGAGCTACAAAATAAAACTGAACTTGATTAGGACTCCCTTTTGCGTTTGCATAACCAAATTTTCTTCCTTGTAATTTAAATGGCGCAATTTTATTGTGTTCACCAGGAACAGTTAAATGTATTGGATTTGTGCCATAATAAACTTTATCTTTTTGAACGATTAAAGTTCCGCTGTATGGCTTGCTGGTATCTAAAGGAGTTGCTACGCCGCCAATTGTTTCTGTTGCTTGTACAATTTTTCTATTGCCTCCAAAAAAATCTTCTTCATATATAATTGTTCCTGGATAAGATGCTGCTACTCTGCACTGAGAGGCTGATTCAAAAACAAAATATTTAAAAAAATCTGTATCAGATAATAAATTTCTATCGTAAAGAAAGTTGTCGTTAAACTCTCCATCTTGACCTGGAGTTGGGTATCTAGATGGGTGTTCGGTTGTTGGATTTTGATTATTAGGTATTAACATTGCATTAATGTTATTAATAATCTGTAGAGTACTCTTTCCGTTTGTATCAATTCCTAAATCTGCATAAGAAGCCGTTAATTCATCCGAGTTAACAGTTCCATTTTTATCTCTATTTAATAAAAATACAAATATTAAATGGCCATCATTTTCTGTCGCAATTCCATCTCCGTCAGCATCAAAGCCGCCATTTCTTACAGCCACATCTAAATATTCTTTTATTTCGATTGCGTCGGTTCTACCCGCACCCTCAGTGGCAATATTTCTTATTAACGCTTGCCCTACTTCGCCCTTCAAATACCTCAAAAGAAGCACGCCATCTGTAGTTGCCGTTATTGAATCTGCGCCACTTCTGTTAATATCTAATGAATATATACTATGCATTTTTATTTATTTTTCATAAACAAAGATCCCGAAACTCTCTTTTCTTCATTGATTACATTAGTAACCACTTCTTTAATTCTCTTCGCTAATTTTTGCCCTTCTGGTTGTTGCGAATCTGTAGATGAATCGGAGTTTCCGTTATTATCTATGTTAATTGTTACATTAAAGCCCCCATCTGAACTTGCGGCAGATGGAGATTTACTTGAAGTGCCTCCAACTGGTCCACCGTTTGCCATTGCAGGCATTCTCATTGCGTTTATATCTTCTAAAGTAGATCTTCCAATGGAAGCTGTTGCTGCTGGAGACATTACGTATTCGCCACCCATAAGCATAGCGTTTGTTCCTCCAGGTATTTCACCACCATTAGCTTGCATTCGTAAACTCATACGCACATTATCTTGGGCAGCCATATCCCTAAAATACTTTCCCGCTTCAGTTAACCGAAGCCCAGGCGTTTTTCTCATTATTCCAAACAATCCCTTGGTCTCAGTAGTGAATTCTTCTGTCATGCCTACAGCATCGTTTAGACTAAAACCTGCTTTGAGAGGTTGTCCGTTAAGCGTGACGTTCTTGCCAATATTTTGAATTGTTAAGTCTTCGACGGCGGTCGTTCCAAAAAAGTCGCCACCCTTATTTAGATTACTCATACCCTGCGAAAGTCCAGCCATACCAGCATTTATAGCGGCTCCAATTACAGCTTGTTTAAATTGATCTTCTCTAGCTTTTTGCTCGGCCGCATATCTTTCTCTCTCTCTTATATCTTCAGCTAGTTGAGATTGATACAAACCAAAGGCTTGTCTTTGTGCATCTTTTAACGCCCTTCTTGCTGGAGATTCTCTAAACCTACCTCTTGTTGAAAGTCTAACGCTTTGATCTTCTAAACTTATTCCGCCAGCAGAAACTCTATCGGTTAGTCCAGCTGTTGTTTCTTGTTGTGCAAAAGCTAACATGTTTTGTGTTCCAACAATTGCTCCTTGACCTCTTGTTCCAGGAACAAACATACCGCCTGCATAAGTTGGTTCATTATCTCTTATAAAACCATATTGATCAGTATACTTACCAGAATTCATCTGTTCTAAATTTTCTACTCCATACTTTTGAACTGCAGCTTTTCTTAAAACAAACTCACCTCCAGTTAACATCGCTGGAACATCATCTCGAACTCCACTTCCACCAGTAATAAGTCCTCCTAGATTTTTTTTAGTCGGCACTCCACCCGCATTTGAAACTAAAGTCCCTGCAGCATTAAGTAAAGTTTCTCCCGTACCACCTTTACTCGTAAATGATTGTACTAAATTTTTAGCTACAGCAGCACTTATTTCTTGTTGTAAAGCTCTTCCAAAGTTAAGCGCTATATTTAAAAATACATCACCAAGCGAATCATAAGTTCCTTCCGCTAAGGTATTCATTGCGTTAGTTAAAGAACTTTCTAAATTGTTAGCAAGCCTATCTGGAACATCTTCCGCTAAATTTTGTAAAGCCTGTCTTCTTTTTTCATTGGATGCTTCAAGGCCAGTTTGGTCTTTTACTTCCTTTGCTCTTTTTTCTTCTAAACCTAGAATTCTTCTTATGGACTCTTCTTGTAGATCTAGGGTTTCTAGTTGCTCATTTAATAATTCAAGTGTATCTTGATTTGCTGCCTCTCCGTTTGCTTCTTCTTTAGAAATTTCAGTCAGCTTAGCTCTTTGTTGATCAAGAATACCTTGCAGCTTCTGAGCTCTTTGTATTTGACCTATTTCGAACTCTATATCTCTTTTTTGTTGTGGGCTTAATGCTGTGCCATCATTTAGTGAAAGTTGAAGACGGGAAAGATTTTCTTCTCTTTGTAGGCCCGTTCTTTTTACTAATTCCAGTCCAAGTGAGTAAGCTTGTGATATTTTTTGTTGTTCATCCGCGATTTTAGCTTCAATCTTTGATTGTTGTGACCTAATTGTTAGAAGCTGCTCTGCTCTGCTTTTTGATTCAAGTAATTCCTTTTTTTGCTGTTTTCCTCTTTCTACTAATTCGGCCGCTTCGTCGTCTGTTAATTCAAAATTCTTAGCTAACTCTTCTGCAAGTTTACCCGAGTCTTTGCTTAGCTTTACAGAGCCTAAAACGTTTTGAAGATTTTCTTTTTGTACATCGTCTAACTCTTGGCTTTTTATGACTTCTTGAACAAGATTATTTAGATTTTCATTTCTTGTTAATTTAAATTGTGTTTCTAATTTGTTTTTCTCTTTTTGTATGGATAGCTGATTCTTTTCTTCGTTAGTTTGAGCCTTACGAATTTTTTCGTCAACTGCTGCTTCAGCTTGTGCAGCTTTTGTTTGAATTCTAGTTTCTTTTCTTCCAAAAACATTAGTAGCTAGGTTGGCTGCTTGATCTTTACTTATTATATCGCCCTTTTCGATTGCTTCCTTTCTTACATTTTGTTTTTCCAGTAGCTTTTCGTATCTTACGATAATGTCTTCAGCTTCTTTTAGTTGTTTGTCTAAAGCTTCTTTTGTTTTGTCGTTATCTGTAGCTTGTATTTGATCTAGTATTTGTTTACGCACCAGTTTTGCTATAGTAACACTACCTTCATCTTCAAAACCTCTATCTTTTACGAATTGTAAATTGTCACCCATGGCTTTAGTTACCATTCGTCTGTCTGCTGCTCCAGCAAGCCGATTTAATCCAAACATCTCATTATCTGTATTTTCAAGCATGGTAATTCCTCCCGATATTAGTCCCCCTTCGGTTCCTGGCACGCCGCTCATCCTTAAAACAGCATCTGTACCACCAAGTACTATACCCGCCAGACCCAAGCGGCTAAAGCGAGAGGCTCCTTGTAAACCGCGTGCAAATCCTTTTGCTCGATTTGCAAAACCCCTTAATCCCGACTTCGGCTGAAGCCCGCCTCCTTTGATCGTCTTGCCAGTCGCGGGGTTGATTGACGTTGTTCCCTGGGGTTGTCTAGGAGTTTTGAAATTTTTAACTGCTTGGCCAATACCTCCACCTGTACCTGGCACTCTTTTTAATCCTCCAATGAGTCCCAAAACCAATAATGTATTAAGAAAAGAACCTAAACCATTTTGAACATTTGCTAAAGTTTTATTTTGTTCCGCAAAAGTGTTTGTGGTTGCAGTTATTGCTAATTGCAGACCAATTAACTTTGTACTTAAACCGTCAAATGAACCTGCCATTTGTTCTGCACTTCGCGCAGCCTTATCTAAACCTTCGCTTCCTCCTCTTTTTGAGCCGAGCCTGCGTATTATCGAAAAGTTTGGGATTCTTCCAGTTGGTTCATCCCTTGTATTTGTTACAGCCAATCCATCTGGATTTGCAGCATTACGAAGTTTGCCGCTTTGATTAATTCTAATTTGATTTATCGGCAAACCAGCGGCCCGCTCTCTTGCAATAGCGTCCCCTAAAGCTCCACCAACAAAATTAGGAATGTAACCTCCAGCTGCTGACTTTGTAAATTTTTTAATTATTCCATCTCTAAGGCTTTTTCCAATTAAAGATGCAACGGCGCCAGGTGTTGATGATCTTTTAGCGTCAGCCTTTTTAAGCTTACCGCTAAACCCAAAAGCTTTTTTTAAATTTTCTGATGCGTTTCCCGTCTCTTCAAAATCGAATGGTGATCGATCATTACCAGTTGCGTCTAAAAACGTAGGAATTTCTTTTAATTCTTTTGTGCCTAATTGAATTGCAGATTCAAAAATACCGCCCTCTACAGAAGTAGAAAATAAATTACCTTTTGCGTCTGAAATATTCCTAACAAATTCACCCATTTCGTCGTTTTTAATACCAACACCACCAATTAAAGTTGTAGCAAAGTCAATTAAAGCTGGGGCAAAGGCGGTGTCTATGTTTTTTCTAAAATTTGAAACAGCACTTTTATCTATATTTTCTAATGATCTATTTTGAATTCCTCTAACACGTATTGGCGTACCAGGTTTTATTGAACCTTTTGTTGCTCCTACACGTTTCTCGAGTAAAGTTTTTTCTGCAGGAGACAAGTCTTTAAATGTTGTATTGGCTATGCTACTACCACCCCTAGCAAAAGCGGAGAGAACGCCTATTTTTCCAAGAGCATTAAAATTAATTCCAGCAGAAGCGGATTGTGTTTTATTCCTGTTTAATTGCCTCTGTCTAAGTAATAGTGCAGCTTTTTCACTTCTAATTTTTGGATTAGTTGGATTAGCCATTCTGGGTGTGCCTAAAGCTCTATTTACCTCACCTAATGGCATTCTTGAAGGGTCAGCAAAGTTTGGTACAAAACCCCCAGCCGCATTTAACTTTCTAGCCCCACTAGGTAGACCCATAGATCTGACCATATTACGATTAAATATAGCATCTCCGCCACCAGAATAATTAGGAACAAAATACTCGCTAGTATTAGCAACCATTGTGCCACGCTTGCCTCCACCAAAAGCAAAATTTGGAATTGAAACTATTTTAGAACCTGCGGTCGCGCCACCAACGCCTCTAGAAACATCACGAGCTTCAGCAGCAACATAACCGCCAGCACTTCTTCTTGTTACACCGCCTTCGCCACCTCTAAGACCTCCTCTAAAAAGACCAGGAGTTACTGTCGCAGCTGCCTTTTGAACTCTAGCCAAAGCCGCAGCTTGTTGATTATATATTCTTAAAAGTAATTGTTCTTGAGCAACTTTATTTCCTTCAAGCGCTAAAATTTCTCTTTGAATACTTTCATTTTGAAGGAGCGTTTGTAAAACTGATTGTTGTAGAGTAGCTTGTTGTTGTGCCGCTTTATTGATACCTAAAATTTGTTTAAGAGAGGTCGCACCAAACTTTGCCAAGTCAACGAAAAGCTTAATAAATATAGCAGAAATTAAAGCAAGTCCAGGTCCAGTTAAAACGCTACCAATTCCTTTAACAAGTCCTTGTGCAAATTTAGCTCCTGGCCCTTCGCCTTGTAATATATCAGTAATTCCATTAACTATAGAAGAAAGTGCTTTTAAGATATCCCCCGCTGCATCAGTAAAACCTAAGTCACCCAAAACAGAAGCAAGCTTTTGACTACCAACAGTAAGATTATTAATTAAAGCTTCTAGTGTTTTATTTAATTGTTCGTTTTTAGTATCAAGAGCACCAGCAGCATTAGCAGAAACTTGGAGAGATTTTGCAAATTGACTTTGACTAGAATTTAAATCTTCAACCAAGCTAATTAAAATATCACGTTGTCTAACACCAGCTACTTTTTGTATTATCTCTCCAGCTTCTATGCTTCTTAATCCTATTCTATCTAATTCTACAGCTAATTCTTGAAACAGCGGTATCGCTCCTCTCACATTTCCCTGTGCATCTAAAACACTAATACCAAGATCTTCAAGAGCTTGTAAAGTATCTGTTCTACCAAGTCTTGCAAAAATAGTTTTAAAAGCATTACCAATAACAGCTCCGCCTCGTTGCGTTCTTTCTTGAACTGTTGTTACAACACCTAAAAGCTCATCAAAAGACACGCCAGCTATACGAGCAGAAGCAGATGCCCGTTCAAGACCATTAATTAAATCTTCTGTGGAGACAGCGAACTTTGTATCAACTTCTGCTAATTTATCTGCGATTTGCGCTACAGTTAAACCAGCGCCTTCAAAACCTTTAATCGCTGCAGTTAAACCACCTACTGCTTTTTGCGCATCGATACCCGACACACGCACAAGTTTAAGAGAGGTTTCAACTCTTGATAAAGACTGTTCAACACTTAAACCTTGACGAGCTAGTTCTAATGCACCTTCTGCAACTTGATCAAAAGATGTTCCAGTTTGTTGAGCTACTTTAAAAATTCCATTTCCAAACTGCTCTAACTGCTTTTGAGTACCGCCAAGAATAGTATTAATTTTTGCAAAAGAAGCTTCTACTTTAATAGTATTTGAAACTAAAGCTCCGAAAGCTTGTGAAAGTTTGTTTATAACGGCTACAGAAGCACCAAAAGCTAAAACACGAGCATTAGAAGCCTCAAGAGATTTTTGAAATTCATTGGCTTGACCAGTTATTCTTCCTAAAGGTCTAGATAATTTATTAATCGATTCAGCACCGCCGCCAAAATTAATTCCTTTGGCTTTTGATTGTATTCTAGCCAATGCTGCGTCGACCTTTTTGGTATTTGGGTCAAAATCTACTCCTATTCTTGCCTTTGCCATATAATGGTATTACACTTAAACTCCGTGCAAATCCATCAATTCCTGCATGTTCATGCTACCTCCACTACTTTTCAATTTTTCCGAAAGATCTATTGCGTCTTCGTTTTCTGATTTCATCTGACTTATATCTGCTTTTGTTGCTCCAAAGTGTGTAGTTGCTCCAGCGCCTTCTGATGCTTTTGTTTTTTTACCTCTTACTTCATTTTTTTGCGCTTCTGCAAATTCCATTAAAAGATCTGGATCTTTTGCAATATAGTCTGGTATCTCCTTCGTAGCATTTTTAAAAATATTTAAAAAACTTCTCGCATATGTTAAAAGTTTTAATTCAAAAGAAGTTAAATCTTTAATTGGTTTTCCAAACATCCCAAATACATCTTCGGCATAGGCTAAATAAGGTGAAAAATATGTAGAAAGAGCCGCTTTAGATATTGAATTATCATTCATTCTATCAAAAAAATCAACCTGTATTTTATTTAACTCTTGTTCTTTTAGTATGTCGGTATAAGATAATTCTAAAAAAGCTGGATTTTTAAAGTCTTTATCTAAAAATAATAAGTTTTCAAAAAAATCTTTATTTACTTTTTTTTCTGCATATCTTTCGGCAGTAAGACCCAATAACATCTTTTTTTCTTTTGAAATTTCTATTAATTTACCTTCTTCAGAATTAATCATTTTTTTATGTTGTTCTCTTTTTGAAGGTATACTTATTTTAGTAAGAGACTTTCTCATATTTTCTATGAGTATTTTTTTACTTTCAATTTCTTTGTCTTTTTCTTCTGACCACATTTCATCTTCTAATAAAGATTTAAGCATTTCTTGTTCGGTCAAAAGCCCTTTATTTTTGCCCTCCGTTAAATATTCATTTTTTTTACTAAATGTTTTTCTTAATTCTAGTTGTCCATAATGCCTAATATAAATGGGGCCAAAGCTTGAATTCAAGACAGTGACCCCATCAAATATCTCGGCTATGATATCTGCTAAATCTTCATCATTCATTTGCTTGCTTCACAAACGCTTCAATATCTTCTTGTGTAGCGTTGTTATTGTAAAACCAGTATGATACCGATGTCATTATTTTACTAAGAGCTTTTTTTTCTAGCTCACTTCCATCTTCATCCTTTTTATAAAGATCTTCTAATTGATCTTCATATAACAAACCATTAAAAAATAAAGTTTCTTCTCCATCTTTTATTTCTCTAGCGAGTTGAATTGCGTACCAAAGTAACATAGCTCTTTCCGATCTTGCATCAGCGGTATGATCGTAAACTCCCTGCATAGACATTTCAAGATCTGTTAATTCTTTTCTTAAAATTAAGAGCTCTGAATTTAATTCTTCAATTTCTTTTTCATGCTTCTTTTTATCTACAGCGACAAGCATTTGAATTTTGTTTCCAATCTCATTGCTTTTTTGTATTTTTCTGACCATATCTTTTGTTTCTGCTTCGGTCAATGTTCCACCAGTATCAGCATACTTTTTTATTAACATGGCTTTTGTTACAATACCCTTTTTAATATTTTTGCTCATTTCAATCGCATATTGAGCCTCGCCTTCATCCATAATTCGACGAGTGGGTTGTTTAACTACAAACTCTACTGGAGTTTTAACAGTTTTATTTTGTAAAACAATTTCTGTTTCTCCAGTTTCTTTGTTTTTGCGCTTTACTTCAACTTTTTTCTTTTCTTCATTGTCTAAAGAAAACTTATAAATATATCCTTGTGCCATAATTATTGTTTAAATCTAAATTCTACAGTTAGAGTCTCTAACTCACTATTATAATCTCGCAAAACAGAATTTCCAATATCTAATATTTTTTTTCTCTGTATTTCATAATGATCGTCATCAAAATAATCAGCCATTTCTACTACAGATTTATAGTCCTCTGGTAAATTTTTATATAATTTATTAAAATTTATTCGATGAACTTTCTGCATTTCTTCCAAAGTTTGCAGAAAAGACTTAAATAAATGTCTTATATGATGGTCTGACCTATCGTACAAAAATTCCTTTGCAATCATAATTATCCTTATACCTGCATTACTTTACACAAAAAAGTGTAAATATGGACATGGCTACTTCTTTAATATCAGATTCTCAAAAGGACACCATCAAAGCTATTATTGATGATATCCATGAAACATTTGCAAGAAACATAACAATCTTCGAGGAAGGAAAAAAAATATTAATATCAGTAGATGATATTTTAATTGCAGGAAATATACAAGATCAAAGCAATAACGTTATCGATACAAAGACTTTTTTTAAAACTACGTATTCTTGGAATACAGAGGACGATGTTACAGTTACCCTTGATAGCGGGCCTGGAAATAAATCTTATGGCGTAATAGGAGTAAGAGTAGATGCTTTTGGGGCTCCATTATATTGGGCTTTACAATATTACAATAATAATGCTCAAATTATAGGAGAGTGGAGAGCAACATACAATAATGAAACTACTCCAATTGGTCTTGCTTTTACTGCTTCAACAGGAAGTGGCACACCTATTGTTAAATCACTTTCAAATCGTTCTCAATACAATGGAGTATACGGAAGAACTGGTGGAGGTTCAACTAGCATTACAAAAACTTCTGTTTCTCATACAATAAAAGCTAGAATAAAATATATAAATGCTAGAGAACAAAATCTTGCAGATGGGAACATTAATTCTCAATTAGATGTACAATTAATTGATGGATCTGTTAGAATTACAGTTGATGCAAGTGGATTCGCTATTCTTAAAGAAGCTAAACGATGCGAATTTGAAGGAAGAAAATATACCATAAGTAGTAAAGGTAATCCTACTGGTATTTTTGGGCCGCAGTATTATCATTTTTATTTATCTCCTATTGAACAGTAATGGCTGCAGATCCAGTAATAGTTTCTAGTTTAGTCGATCAAGCGACAAAATTAACAGGACCACAAGTAAGAAAGTTTTTTCAAGCATCTTTTCAAAAAACAAAAAATAGGATGATTGTTGAGTTCTTAAATCATCCTGTAACATTAGAATTAAAACAAGGAGTGGGGGCTACAAATATTAGTGGAACCTTAGGGGGAGTTACAAATCTTTATTCATTTATTGGCTTTGAGGAAGGTTCCGACCCTACACAAGCTATAGAAGATATACTACAACAAACTAACTTTCAATATCTTGGACCTAGAGGAAGATCAATAAATTTCGCTTATGATTTGCCAAGCGCAGAAGAAATTTTTTCTGTAACTCCAATGCCTTGGGCTCCAGGTAGAAGTTGGGCCAAAGGTATAGAAACTGGAATATCTGGACTTGGTTATTATCTAAAAGTTTCTAGAGACAGTAGTAGATCTGGATTGGGCATACAATCTCCTAGAAAACTTAGAAGAAAAGGTACTAGATTTAAAAACACTTCTTACATATCCGCACTAATCAAAAAATATAGAAAAGAATTTGAAAACCTACAGCTGTAGTGTAAATATATATTTATGAAGCCCCAGTATCAACATGAATTAATGACAAGCTTTATGCTTTGGTTCGATCACGAACTGCTTCAGAAAGGTGAGGCTTATTCGAATCAAACAGGTGTTCTTTACTACGATAACGATACAAGGCTTCCAAGTTCTTATAAAGCCTATTCAAGCTGCTATAAACAATGGGTAAATGACTCTTCAATTACTGGAGAAACTAATCCAATTATACCTACAGAATTTAATGGATCAAATAGAGGGGCTACTGATTCAGATCAATATGTTACAGGCTTTACAGTCAGTGATGTTGGTTCAGCACTAGATGGTTATTTGAGTGCTAATTACGGTACTTTTGATGGTGTTTATAAAAAAGAAAATTTTTTAAGTAATGGTCAGCCAGTATATTCACACACTACCGATTCAAATAAAAAGATCAATAAAAATACTGATAAATGGGCTTTTAGAGATACAGTTGCGAACAGAATAGCTTGGGAAGAGTCTAGCTCTACTAGCTCCGATTTTCCTTGGAATGCAACCAGCTGGACTAGAAAAAATAATTATGGTGCGACGAGTTCTACACCAAGTTTTTCAAATTTACTTTCTTCCATAGTCGTTGGAGACATTATTATTGACTTTGAAAACGGAAGAGTTATAGAAACTGCTGGAAACTTTGGGACAAATGAAACTATAACTGGTTCATTTGCAGTAAAAGATTTTAATATTTATCTAACAAACGAGACGGAAGAAGATTTAATTATTGAAAACAAATTTAAATTAAACAGCAGATACGGAACACCCACAATGAGCGGTATAGAACCTTACGATCAAGTTACTCCAGCGATATTTATTAATCATGAATATATGAGAAATGACGGTTTTGCATTTGGCGGCGAAGATAAATCTACTAGCACAATTAAAGCTGTTGTCTTGGCAGATAACGAATATCAATTAGAAGGCGTACTTTCAATTTTTGCAGATTCCGCTAGAAAAGCAATTCAAAAAATTCCATTTACTGGCCACCCATCTACGGAGTACGGAGATATAAAAAATGGTGTATATAACTATACGGGACTGGCTCAATCATATTCATCACCAAATCCTTTTTTTATAGAAGATGTGGCTGTATCTAAACTATCAGCCCAGTCTCAACAAAAAATTCCAGGTGACTTAGAAATAGGTTTCATCGATTTCGAGGTATCTACAACCAGATTTCCTAGACAATAATTTCACATTCAACCAAATTAACTGTAAACAATATAAAATATCATGGCTAATAATAGAGTTATTTATCAATCAGACGCGCTGTACGTTTCTAAAACTGTGGATTCTACAGGTTCGGGAGACCACGCACAACTTCGTAGAGTACAATCCGCGAACTATTCATTTAACATTTCAAGACAAGATGTTAATCAATTCGGACAGCTTTCTAGACTAGAAGCTGTTATTCTAGAATCTCCAACTGTTTCTTTTGATGCATCTTACCTCTTAGGTGATGGTTTCAATGAACAAGCTTTAGGATTCTCCAATAGCACCAACGATAATATTGGTTTCATTTCTGGACAGATTCAAGCTGGTAATACTGGTCAAAATTTTTACATTCTTACTACGCCAGATGGTCTAGATATTATCGGCGATACATCTAGTTCCTCAAACGGTCTATCTGCAATTGGAATCGGAAATGCCTTCCTAACAGATTACAGCCTCGAAGCCTCTGTAGGATCTTTTCCAACTGTAAGCGTTTCTTTTGAAGGAACTAATATGAACGCTAGTACTGGCATCGCAGGGATTGACGCAGATTCATATCAAAAGATTAGTGGCGTAGGTATTGACGCAGAATCTGGAAAACTTCTTGACGTTTTCAGCGACGGCGCAGAAGGAGTTCACCTTCCTCAAGCAGTAAGTGGAGCTGGCCCATCTGCCCTTCGTCCTGGAGACATTACTTTCTCTCTTACAAATGCAAATAGTGACACTATCGCTATTGTAAATGGTGATGGTAAAGCTCACGTTCAAAGTGTTTCTCTTTCAATTCCCTTGAGTAGAACTCCTATTGATAGGCTTGGAAGTAAATTTGCTTTCGCTCGTGTTGTTGATTTTCCAATCACTCCTTCACTGAGCGTTTCTGCTATTGTTTCTGAAACACAAGAAAGATTTTTAACAAATATTATTGATGACGATGGCTTTATCACCGATCTCAGTGTTACATTTAAAGATTCGAATGCTTTAAATACGCCACGAGCCAAATACACTCTTAAGAATGCAAAGCTAGACAGTGAAGCATTTAGTTCAAGTATCGGACCAAATAAGACTGTTGACCTTACATTCTCACTTAGTGTTGGTGGCCCGAATGATAATACAAACAACGTATTCTTCTCTGGATCTAATACCACTGCAGTGATGGGTAATTCTCGGACGACCTAACTATTACTTTAGGGTGGAGCGAATAGCTAAGAAGCCCTTTTAAATTTCAATCAAAGCGGCAGAGATGCCGCTTTTTTTGTGTAATATATTATATAGCCGTTCATCTCGAAAGAGACGGAAGTAAGGAGCATAGTGCTCCCCAAGGAACGCGTGAATAATAACACGTAAACAGAAAGGCTAACAATGAAGCAAGAGATGCAATGGAGAGGTGTCAAGTACACCGTCGACGCAAAGAAGCAAGCTAAGAAAGCTAGCTCAAAAACTTCTTCTAAAGCAAAGACCGTTATAAGGTATCGCGGTGCTGAATTAGAAGTATAAATTCAAAACCCGTCTTTTTTAGGCGGGTTTTTTATAACATTTAATTAGTGCCAGTTGTTAGTGGCCTTGACTCTATGCCTCCAACTTGTCTAGGGCTAGCTTGATAGCTATTGTATTTTCCTATAAGCCCTTCAAGCGCGTTGTAAGAGTCTTGAGCGAGTCCTTTGTACACTTTGGATACTTCGTTCTTATTTACGAATGTAATGGCGTTATCGCCGTCTCTGACGCTTAGAATGTTGCCATTTGTATCGTCAGCTATACCACGAATTGTATTTCTGGTTTGTTTTGTATAATAATCATACAAATACATTTCTTTATAAATGTTTTGTTCTTCAAGAAGTAATCCACTTACTTCTCCATTTACTCCAGAAAAACTAGTGTATAAAGCTGTATTTAGTTTTCCTAAATTATTTTCTAACCAACCAGATATAGACGCTACTGAAGGAGAAGTTGCTGAATCAAATTCTATACTATTTATTGATGTTGCTAAATCTCCTAAATTACTCATGATTGTCTTTGATATTCTTGTGTTATTACTTTAATTAATCTTTCCCTATCAAAACTTGGATTGAAGCCTAAACGAGCAGCAGTCGACTGTAGATCTGATAAAGTTTTAGATTTTAGTTTTTCTTCTAAGGAGTTTACACTTTCTGATCCCTCAAAAGCCGCAGATAAAGCCCCCTTTTCTGCTTTTTTTGTTGCGTCTGTTTGGATAAACCCATTAGTAGATACCCATGAATGAAAAGCTCTCAGTAATTCGCTTTTTTGATCTTCTGTATTGGAATACGTTCTGGCAGCAACTCTTTCTGCTATTCTATTCATTTCATCTCTAGACATGACATCTATTCTGCGTCTAAAAACTCGAATGTCTGCTGTCTTAAATGGGCTAATTTTATCTGTGCCAAAAATCTTTTCTTGCTCTTCAATAAAGTCTACATCATCTCTTTCTTTACCATCTGCATATTCGAGATTCTCTAAAGCATCTCCTTTTTGCATTTCCTCATTGTTTACTTCATCATTTTCAATAGCTGTAGCTATATGTAAGTCTTCTGCATTGGTATTTGCATCATCCTCTATAGACTCTTCCTTTAGGTCGAAAAGAGTTTTTTCCTGTTTATTATTTTGTTTTGATATATCATCCATAACCATATTATAAAACTTATACAGTATATTTACACAAAAAAAGCCGCCCCATTCGGGACGGCTTAGTTTTGAATTGATTAGTCTGATTACACAATGACCGCTGAAAGAGCACGATCGTCGATAACAATACGACCTTCTTCAAGCGAACCGAAGTAGCCGATCTTGTTTTGACGGATGCTATACTGATCGTCAGCGATAAGATTGAACTCACCACCGTTTTCAGCATCAACAGCAACTGGGCGAACCAATGATTCACGTGTACGGTCAATACCAAGTACGAATTCATCAGCACTGGTTACGCTAGATGCGCTATTGTCAAAATCATCACCAGAGTGAGCAAGTGAAGTTTTACCAGCAGCAGTTGCTTCAGTCTTGAAGATGGTGTTGAACTTTTGTGCATGACCCATCTCATTAAGCTCAATAACGCTGATACCATAGAATTCTGGAGCACCAGCAGCATTGTAAGCTTGTTGAGCAATAAAGTCTGCAGTTGGTACTGAATCTTTAAGTCCACCACTTTGCGGAGCAGTCTTAGTGTTGATTGGGTTGTACGCAATCGCACGAAGTTCTTCAACGATTTCTGGAGAAACAACGATATCTGTAATACCTCTGCCTTGACGAGCGTCTGGAGTGCCACCTACAAAAGAGGTAACAATTCTCTTTGAACGAGTCATAAGAGCGTTAAGATCAGCAAGAGTAAAACGATCTGCAGTATTTGAAGTAATGATATGATCAAGGCCATTTGTACTAGCATTAATTAGTGCCTTAATAACAACATTAGCAGAGATTGTGTTTTGCTTAAGAAGAATTTCTTGTGCGACACGAGTCATTGTCTTAGCGACAACGTCCATGCGGCTCTTAGCAGCATAACGACGATCAAAGCTTACAGCCGAATCAAGGCTGTATGTAGCGATCTTAAGCTCAGACGATGTTGGGAGAACTTCCGAAGTTGGAAGGCCACCAGCACGGCTTTGGCTATATACTTGAATGTAATCTTCATCTGCAACGTCGAAGTACAAATCCAACGGAATTGAAGGATTGTCATCAGCGTTGTACTGAAGTGTAGTAAAGAGGTTAGACAATGCAGGTGCATTGTTGATAACTTCTGCGAGTACAGGTCCAATGAACTCAGCAAGGGCTGTTTGAGCTTCGTAAGCAACGTCACGGTTGCGAGAAGCCATTGCCTTTACAAGCTCGACTTGTTCTGGAGTATTCTTTAAAGTAATTTTCATAGTTTTAAATTCCTTTCAATTATCCTAGTTTTACGACGACGTAATCGCCACCGAATTGATCTGTAAGTCCGCCATTTGTTGAGGCGCGTGAACCAGTTCCAAGAACCATACCAATGGACTCGGCTGAACCAACAGTAGCAGGTCCGATAGTGCCGACATCTGAACCACCAGTAGCAGCTACTTCAAATCCATCGCCAACAGTAAAGTCAGAAAGGGAAACGCCGCCTGCAAATGCATCGCTTGAAAGAGTAAAGATACCCTTTGTAGCGACAGGTACAGATTGTCCAGGAAGAACAGCTTGAAGCTCTTCTTTCTTGGTGCTGTTATATAGAAGTTTCTCACCGTTCTCATCGGCCTTAGCTGTTTGATTCAAAGTAAGTCCCAAAGGAATATTACCAGAACTAGCAGCAGTCACCTCAAGAGGATTGGTAGGATACATGTCGGCGCCAACAAAAGGATAATCTGTTTTGCCAAGGTATGAGTTAGAACCATAAGTAATAACATCTTGGTCGAAATTACCGTCAGCTACCTTAACAAAAACGCCGTTTGAACCTGCGCCATCACCAGTGGTGGACTCAAGAACCTCGCCGTTTGTCAGAGCAAAAATGTTTACAACATCTTGCTCATCGTATTGTCTGAATGGGAGTAGTCTAATTGCCATAATATTTTAATAGTTAAATAATTTTTGATTTATGAAAGAATATTTTCGCGGCTAAAAGCAGATGCGAATCTTTCTTTTAAAGTTTTTGATGAAGCTTGTGCTTCGTTATTGTTAGGAAGTGTTTCTTCTTCTGCTTCTGCATTTTCAAGAGCTTCTTCAACATCAACTGCTTCAGTTTCGGTTTCAGATGCTTCCGATGTAGCGCTAAGACGCTTTTCGATTTCAGCTTCGACGCGAGCGGCGATTGCTTCTTCTTGTTTTGCTTTAGCTTCTTTGTTTTTAGATGCCCAAAAAACTTCTAGCTCACTTTTGAAAGAAGCAAAGGATTCTTCAGTTGAGTCAAGTCCTTTAATTTTTTCAGCAATGAAAGCGCTATCACTTTCTTCGATATCATAAATAGAATCAATTTCTTCCATGCGAGAGTTGAAAAGTTCTTCTGCAGCTTTAGCGGCTTCAATTTTTTCAAACTCAGATATGCGTTCTTGAGCAGCTTTAAGCTCTTCTTTAATAGATTCTACAGAATTTTGAAGCTCTTCTCTCGCGGATGCGATTTCTGCCTTCTCTTGTTCCGCAGCTTCAAGAGAAGCCTTGTACTCATCATCTTTTTGTTTAATGGCATCAGCAAATGTTGCAGTCATGCCAGCGATAGCCTCTTCGGAAAATTTCTTTTCAGTAAGAGAGGCTTTAATTTCTGATAGTAGAGTTTCTAAGTCCATAATTTTAGTATTGTTTACAGTATTTTTTAAATTTTGTGAAATTTTGTCATTAATTTTTTTTAAATTTGAAGCTTGTCTCTTGTTAGAGTTAGAGACCTCTTCTTCTTCTGGTTCTTGTTTTTTGTATTCGTTGCTAATGACACCTTTAACATTAGCAGCTGGTTTCATGGTAAAACCGATACCCAACGGGTAAACATTTCCAGTTATTAATCTATAAACTGGCTTACCATCTTCGGTAACTCCTTTACCACCAAAACCTTTTAACATGCCTTTCATTTCGTTAACCTTTTGTGGGTCAGAAATTATTTCGGCATCTTTTAAATTCTTACTACCCACAGCTATATTATATTTACTAAACCCTATTTCCCAACTAGCAGAAACTGTATTATGCATTTTGTTTTTGGGATCCGTGCTTTTTTGTAGTGTATCAAAAAATTCTTTATCGACTGTCTTATAAACAACTGCTCCAAGAGCTATGTTAAACGGGTTACTTTCATCTTCATCTACATTAACTAATATAGCACTATCGGAATAATCACTAAATCCAGCATTAACTATATGACCTACGACCTTCTTTTTATTGTGCTCTATATTTGTAGGCTTATGTATAAACTGTTGGACGCATTCAATGGCTGTTTTAGCATCGATTCCGTCTCCATTTTTGTTAAATTCATTAACAACCGCAGCATTAAATGCTACACCCATAAGATCAATATTCTTATCTAGATCAACTGAATTTGGAATAAGACTTCTCAAATTTTCTATGTTAGCTTTACTAACATCAATCCCTGCAATTTCTTGACAGGCATTAACTTCAAATTCAAAAGTCGCTGTATATTTATGGGCAGGCATTTTACAGCATGTCTCTGATACGTTTTGCTTGACTTGCGTGAGCCTTTACTCCATTGTCTAATTCTTTTGCGATTTCAGATAATTTTTTTTTAGCATCCGCTGGTAGTTCATCTGCGGCTTTAGAAACTTTTGGCTCTTCGTGTGTGTAACCCATTTTCTTCATCTTTATATGATCTGCATAGGTTTTAGCTTCATATGCTTTGCCAGTTTTTGGATCATACATTTTGTGTGGTTTAAAATCCTTCTCTTCGGCATAAGACTTAGTGGCCTTTCCTTCTTCTTTCATTTTTTTAAGAATAGCCTTTTGTAAAGCTGGTGGCAACTTTTTTTGCTTTTCTGTCAATCCACCCTTACCAACTTCATTCATCATCGCTCTCATTTTATCATATTGCATTGCACAGCTTTTTGCAGTAGCTTTATCATCCATGCCTGTAGTATCTACTAGATCTTTATCATGCGTGGCACAATGAGTCATGTAAGACTTATACATAGCTTCTTCGGTGTCGCTGTATTTTTTTGCTATAGAAATTTCAATACTTCCGTTAGAACGGTCGATATTCGCTACGAGTGGATTTTTAATTTCTTTCATAATTTTTTTGAGTGGTATAGGATTGCTGATGGGTAAATTTCTAATTTATGAGACTCTGATAGATTTAATATTTCTTCCATAGCCCCAAGTTTTTCTATTTCATTAAAATCATTTACACAAGAAATGAGACTTTCTGTCCAATTTTCTTTATCTGATGCACAGACAATAGATTCACACAATTTACTTACCATTTTTTCTTGTCCTTCATCAAGCGAATCCGTGCCATATATTTCTAACATTTTTTCTTTTGCCAACGAGTTTAAAGCTTCAACTTCATATATTGTGGCTTGTATATTTTCTCTAGAGAACTGATCGCTAGATCCCTCTGGTCGTCCAGACATTCCTCGATCTGGTTTTTGAGATTCTGCTGGTTCAGCAGGACTTTCGTCCTCAATCATAGGCACTCCACCAACTATAGGATTAAAGTAACCTTTTTCTCTTTGATCAACAAACTTTCGTTGTGCCCCTTCCAACTCTGCTGCCAAAGGAAATCTTCCAGTATGAAATAATTCCATTCCTTGTTCGGCAGTAATTACTCCAAGCTCCATAAGTCTTGTAGCAACTCTCATAAGTTGGACTTCATCACGAAGATCGATATCTTTAAATTTAACAATTGGGTAAGATCTAAATCCTAAATCTTTTGCTATTCGCTTAATTTCTGGCTGTAAGAAATCTTGTATAAAAGCCTCTCTTGCTTCTTTTAATCTATCTAAAAATACTCTAGCTTTAATTTGTGCCCCATTATATTTATCATCATTAAGAATGATGTTTTGCAATCCTTCTTTGATATCTTTATTGATAACTTCATATTTTGCTGGCCCGACAACCCTATTTATGTCTGGTATAACAAAGTCAGCTTTTGTTGTATAATCAGATACAAGTACGCGTCCAACAGATTCATTTTGGAAAAGCTTTTGCATAGCTTTGACATTGTTTGGATTAATCCCTCCCTTGTCTGGTTCTGCGCCCATAGTTATCATAAGTATCACGTTTTCTACGGTTCTCATGATAGCTTGATCCATTTTCTTCATTTCCATTTTTGCATTTATATCCTCAAGAACTGGATATCCAAATGGAATAGCGAAAGGCTCGTAATCTTGCTTTTTATAAAAGCTGTAAGAAATCTTTTCGTTTTTTAAATTTATTTTAAGTCCGTCCTTAAAGTAGGCGCCGTCTTTAATTTGTTTTTGAACCTCTGGATCTAATCCTTCAAAAACTTCTCTATCATAATCATTTTTAGGGTTTGCCAACCTTTCCATGTCAAACTCAGAAAGTATTTTTGCATATGCGCCATCTTTTGTACTAAAGACAGTGCTTCGTTTGGCTACTATATCGAATGGATTTAAAACAATATATTTAATTGGAAATTTATTTAATGAAGGGCCTTCTGACACATTCTGTGAAAATTTCTTATAATCATCTAAATTAAACTTACCATCCACACGATAAAGAAAAATATTACCACTTCTGTAATATTCTCTAAAATATTGATCTTTTAAATCCCATATTTTTATTTTATCTAACAGTTTTTCAAAGAAGTTTCTAGAAGTAGCATTTCCTCCTTCAAGATAAATTTCTGCATTAGCAAACTCAGACATCATGTCTATCGTATTTCTAAAAATTGGTACATTAGCATAAGCCTTTTGACAAAGTTCTATTGCTTCTCTTACATTAATTCCATCAGATGAAACTTCATAAGGTAATAGGCCACCCCTAATTTGACTAAATTTATTAAGCGGAGCTGTAACTGACGATCTGTTAATTCTTGCAGACGTCCTTGAAGACGATAAATTGTTTATAGAACCAGACCTATTGTACGATCCCTCAGAAACATGATATGCTGCACCCATTGTAGCTGGCTCAACATTTTCTTGAGCTACTGATAGTTGAGGCGAAACTTTTTTAAATTTATTCCAGTATTCGGATTTTTTATTATATTTTCTTTTGGCCATAACTTATTATAAAGTTAATTACACTTTTAAAAGTAACTTTTTAAACTTTTTTAAATAAAGATAGGAGTAAATCCTGCTGTATGCTCTTCGGGCAAATTCATCATATCATAATATATACTCATGCCCCAGTTTCCTAAAACTAAAGCGGAATAAGAGTCTTTTCTTGGTCTATCTACGCCTTTTTGTCTTTTTAAGTTACTTGGCAAATCAAAACTTTGCGTGCCTCCAGACGATGTTGAAACTTGTATAAGTGCACATTCTGCTTTTGTAAGATTAATCATATCTTTTTGATGTTCTATAAAATCAATCATTTTTGCTCCTACATTTTTTTCTTCTTCATACTTTGAAAACTTTAATTCTTTTATAGGTATTTTTTTAGCTTTTTGCATTGAATAGTTGTCATCCATAGCTGTCGCTGCAAAGTATATTTTTTTTCTGTCAAAGGCTGTTTGCAACATTTCGTTCGCTGTTCGAATCCAGACAGATACGGGTTTTCTTAAGATACATATCTTTTTGCTATTTTTATTGTAGCCCCTTCTAGCTTCTCTTAAATCTTTTTCATAGTCACGTGGATTGTCTAACTTAGGATCAAAAACTCCTATTTCAATTTTTTCTTTTTTAAAAATGTCACTTTCGTTGCAAGAATTTATAAACTGTACGCCACCATTGTAGTCTCCCACAATCATAATAATATTAAAATGATCTAAAAGATATTTAAAATATATTATATGTTTTTTGAGATTTGTTCCAGGTAAAGCATAACTATGAACGACTACACCCTTTTTCTTTTCTGGCATTAATTTTATAATTTGAATAGCAAAATCATCAGATGTTTCAGACTCAGACCAAGATGGGTCAAATGCCATAATATACTCAGCACCTTCTTCTCCAGCAACTTCCACTGTTGGCGATTCACCATCTTCAATTGTACATTCAGCCATTTTACTTATTTTAAAGTATCCTGCACTGTCGTCTGTAAACTGTGCATTAAACTCTCGATCAATCTGAGATTGGCTCATTGTTCCTTTGGCTTGACTAATTAAATTTTCATCATACAAAGCTTTAGGTGCGCAATCATAACTAAATTGCATAATACATCTTCTACCTTGGTTTTTTGCTCCAGGATTAAAAATCATATTTTCGTATTGTTGATAAAGCTTGTAAAGATACTCAAACTTATAAGAAGCGGATGATAATCCAATCATTTTATTAGATGGCCACTCCTTCCTTTCTTCTTCTGACATCTTGCCCGCTTTAATCATAGCATCTTCTGCATCTTTTAGTTTTTGTCGCTCTGTAGGATTCTCTACAACAGCCAGAAACGGCATGATAACTTCATTTAAAACTTTTTCTGGCATCAGCAAAAGCTCGTCAATAATAATTCTTTGAAATCTAAAGCCACGAAGTTTTTCTCCATCGCCTAAAGGTAAAGCAGTAATTCTACTGCTTCCTATTTGCATAGACCACTCATCATTTGATTTACTTACCTTACCAATACATTGATTAAACAATTCTGCTTTTTTATCTTTTGATATTTCTTCTATCTTTCTAAATATCATTTTCGACTGACGAAACGATTTAGATATAATTCCAATATGTACTCCTTGGTTTAGCATAGCGTCTAACAACGCAAAAATACCTGTAGAAAAGGATTTCGACATACCACGAGACCATATACCCAAAAAGTAATCGTTCTCCATCATAGCCTTAACTGCCATGTGTTGGAATGGGAATAATTCTATTCCAGTAAGGAGTTCTGTCGTAAACGTTACGTTTTCTTTTAAAAATTTATATAACCAAATTTTAGCTTTATTATCTTGAAGGTATCCATCAAGCTTTAAAACTTGTTGATTTATATCTTCTTTGTTAAGGGGTTTTTGATTACCTAGTTCCCAGCTCATGCCCTCTCCTTATCTAAGAAATATTGTATATCTACGTTCCATAATTTTTTACCTAAATATAAAAGCTTCGGTATAACCTCTTGACTATGTTCTCTGCCGTCTGTAAACACAAATTGACAATTTCCAGCGAACTCGTGTTGAACAGAAATTAAATTAGAAAATACCCAACCTAGTTTTGGATTTCTTTTGCCTCTTGCAAATATTGCTTCTTTTTCTATTCTTTCTAAAGGCTTTTCTATAACAATATACATGTAGCTATCTAGCTCTACGCATCTTTGCATTTCTCTTTTGAATCTGTCTACTTGACTTCCAAATGTTGACAGAAAGTCTCCAGCGCTTTTTCTATCTACAAAAGTATTTGAAAAATTATTTCCACCCAACGTGTAATCTCCAAAATCTAATTTCAAAATTTTAGATTTAGGAAATTTTAATGGTTGCTGTTCTCTGGTATCGATCAACACCTCAACATCTACACTGTTGTTAAATTCTTTGGGCATACCTTTGTAAAAAATGGGCTTAACGCCCATAGCTTCACAAGCCTTTGTGTATGTCCCAAAGTGTTTCTTATATAAGTCTAAGTCTGGTAACTGACGCTTGAGAAGTTCTAAATAAAAAGGAGCTTTTACATATTTTTTTTGTTTTATCCTTTTTTTACCTAATTCAATAATGTAATCTTTTACCTCCGATTCTGGTGCGCTTTCACACCACTTAATTAGTTGAGAACGATTAATAAAATCGTTTTGAAAGTATTCTTCTTTTTTCTTGAAGGGCAGTGGGTTACCGTTAAGTTTATTAAAACGCGGATAGTGTTTCACATAATAATCTGCCACATACATTTTATGTGCTTTTAAATGTGCGTGAAGACTTTTTTCAGATTCAAATTCTGCTCCACATTCTTTGCATTTATAAGACATCGTCAATCCCGATACCAAGAACACGAGCCTTCCAAGCGGCCATACCTTCTAGTTTTTGGGCCTCCTCCTTAATTATTTCTTTTTGCATTTCTGCAATCCTAACCATATTTTTTCTTTCTTCTTCTTCTTGAAAAAGTTGCACTATAGACAGAAATGAAGCTGTTTCTTTTTGTTTGTTTGCTAAACGTTGGCCTCGATCACCCTGTAGCTTTTTAGTTAAGTTTTCTATTCGACTTTCACATTGATGATATTCAGAACTTTTTGCTTTTATAATTTCGGCTAGCCTTATACTCATTTCATCTTGATCATCAGCGGACTCAAACATGTCATTGAGTTTTTGCAGGTGTGATGTTATAAGCTCAAGATTTATAATCTCTTTGCATACATTCATATACAAATTTATTTCATCTGGCGTAAGATCTGGCTTGTCCCAAGTCAACCTTACAAACTCTTGCTCAAACAGCTCTTTGTCTCTTATATTAATATAGTTGTTAACGATAGCGATAAATCTAGAGTTGTTTAAGTTTATTCTTAATTTTCACCAACAGTTTTGTTGTTGTCTAGACATCTTACCCTCTTCTAATCCATAACCAGTAGAATCATTTATTTTTTTAATTAATCGTGATATTGCGTTGGGTGCGACATAAGTTATTTGGGGTTCTTCTTTATCATCCTCTCTTTCTTGATGGACGATTTCATTTACGGCTCTCCATTCAGTAGATAATCTAGGCATGGTTTTTTTAAATATTATATCCGTTATTTCAGATGTATTTAAACCATCCCTTCTCATAGAATCTATACTCTCTAATTGTTCTTCGGTCAATTCAATAGCTTTTTGTTTTTCTCTTTTGGTTGTTTTAGCTTTTAATCCATTCTTCGCTAAAAATTTAGTTACAGCTCTACCCTCTTTAGATCTTCCATCTAAACTATCGTCATCAAACACAATTTTTGTGATATTTATAATATTTGGATCTTTTTTAAAACTTTCTAATATTAAGTCTTTTTGTTCCTCTGTTAGCTCTATCATATTATATCCTTTTCTTTTATAATTTGCCTAGCTTTTTCTTGAAAAAGTTTCTTTAAATTTTTTATCTGTTTATATCCAGCAGATCTTTTTCTTTCGTTTGTTTTAAATCCTAAATATTTTGCCACTTCCTCTTCTGAACAATTTTTTACAAATAGCATTTTGAATGCTATAAAATGCCTTGGTGTTAAATGAGGCTTTAATGCCTTAGTTAATTTTGTTGTAGCGCTATCTAAATCTAAAAAATCATCTTTCTTTTCATGCACTTCATAAATGTGATTTTCCATAGTCACCGCTAACTTTATATCATAGGCAGATTTTTTCTTTAGCTCCCATTCTTTATATAAAGAGCAAGATCCGTCTTGCACAGCACTTTTTGTTTTACTGCATCCATCGCCCCCATTATTAAACTCACATCTCAGACACGGTCTAACATAATTGCCATAGTGATTTCTTAAAAGATTTTTAAATTGATTTGATACAACTCTACTTAACCAAGGTTCTATAGGCTTGCTTTGATCCCAAAGATCCCACTTTTTATGTATGTGGTTCATGATGATTTGTTTTATATCATCGTAGTCTACGTACGCGACAGCGTCTAAATCCCACTTCGCTCTTTTGCGTTCAAGTGCAGATTCTATTTGATTTAATTTATCTTCAAAAGAAAAGCGCATTACAATAGATCGTCTAGATTTCTTACGCTATTTCTCCTTTTTTGGGGTGCAGATCGGCCTGCTAATGATCCTATAGTTTGTTGACGGCTTGCTCCGTAGTCATCTATATCATATTCTAATTTAGATATATTTGGAACAAATTCCGCATCTGTTTCGCTATCATTGATAGCTTTAAATTTACTAGAAGCTTTTACACTCCTGTTTAAAGGTTTTGATTCATTTTGTGCTATTCCCATTGGGGCTCCACAATTAGAACAAAACTTTGGTGGACTAAATTTATATTCGTGTTTAGCTCCACATTCTGAACAATACTTAATCATAATATTATTATAACTTTAAAAATAATTTTTTAAATTTTCTCCTCTAATTTCTTTACTATAAATCTTAAAATTTTACTTCTCATAATATCTTTATCACCAAAAGATATACAATGTATTCCATTTTTTATAGACTCTTCATCATTAAATACACTAAATATTTTAGAAAAGCCCTCTACTTTAATATCGCTTTGCATCATGTCCCCGCAGATAATTATTTTTGAATTTTCTCCTATTCTGGTTAATACTGTCATTAACTCATTGCGTGTGAAGTTTTGAGCTTCATCTACTATAACAACTCTGTCATTCCAGTTTGCACCTCTGACAAAGTTTACAGGCATACACTCAAATTGTTTTTTCTCTCTTAAGATTTTTATATCTGAAGCGTGCAGCATTTCGTCTATCTTATCGTAAAATGGTGAAGCAAAAACTCCAAACTTCTCATCAATAGAACCAGGTAGCGAACCAAGACTTCTTTGTGAGCTTTCAGCTATGCTTCTGACATAGAGAATATCTTTTTCAAAGTCGGAGTCTATAACAGACTGTAGGGCCGAGTATACGGCCATATAAGTCTTTGCTGTTCCAGCTGGTCCCGCAAGAAAGATTAATTTTGTTTGGGGGTCTAACGCAGTTTTTAAAAAATCAATTTGATTCTGGGTAAATTTAAATTTGCGCTCTTTGAACCTCACCTTGTGGTTCATTTGTTTGAACTCTAATTTTGATGACATTACTAGTATTGTACACTAGTAGACTCTACTTCAAAAGTTCTGTAATTGAAATTGTGCCCCTAGCTAATTGACCCCCTGCAATAGAAACATTTTCAGAATTAAGCCTACCATCTATCTTGTTAGTTAAAAGAGTTTCAAAATCAGAGTTTTTTATCATAATATTTACTTCGCCAGGATTAGCGCCAGTAATTGAGACTAATTTTTGAATATTATCTCCTTGTATTTGTAAAGTTTGTTCGGCGGTTATTAATTCTTGTGCGTCAATATAATAACTACCGACTTTGTAAATTGGGAGCCTATTTGCTGAAAATTGATAGTTAATAGATTCAAAAACGTCCATGTCCGATAATACTCCTGTCGCATCTTTTGTGACAGCGTTACCACTAAATTCAGAATAAACTCCATGCCCATACTTTCCGAAATCTAAAGTTGGAACCATGTTTTCCGATTCGTCTGTTTGATCTCCAGAAATATTGCCTCCGATATTTGTTGTAGTTAGTGGGTTATAGATGGCAAAATCACACTGAATTAAAACTGGAGCATACGGAGTAAGAGTGTAAGAAAACGAGGTCATGAACGCGCCAGAACCAGAAATTCCGCCTACAGAATCGCCAAGTATAAATGTAGTTCCTATATTTCCAACCGTTCCTGTATAATCGGCTGGATCAAATGATTTGTTGGATCCACTTTCTATGTATGCAGAAAAAGAAAGTGTAGAGTTTGGAGGGCCAGCGAGGTTAAAGCTATCTTTAGTTGGTGTTTTGCCGACTAGTCTTACTGGAGCTATATTTGGGGTGTAGTTTAGTTGAACCTGTTGGCAATAAACCCCTCTAGTGTTACCATCTGTCTTATCGCTTGGAAATGAATTAGAATTCACGTTCGTGCCGAAATAAAGGGGTACATCCGTATATGAAATATATGCCATAATTACTATTACACTTTTTTATAGCCTCTGTACAGTAAATTTGCAGTGGCTGTATTACCTACACCTAATGTTACACTTTCATTGACTAAATATGCATTTTCTAACTCGTATGAATTTAAAATAGATCCATCGCCGCTTATTTCTAATTTGATAGACCTATTTCGATCTTTTGATCCACTTAAAAAAGAAAAAGTTTCTTCTGGCGAGTAATCTTCTACTTCTATAGCAATTGACGCTTCTTGTCGAATTGGGCTAATAAATTTTATATCTGCGGCTTTATTATTGCCAATTCCATAAATTACCTCTTTATTGAAAATTTCAGAGTAAGTGAAAGACTGAATTGAATTTGTTTGTTGTTTGTTTGCGGTATCAAATGTTGCCATCAGTCCCTCTGTTGGTATTTCTTTTATTTCATTATCTGCAGAGCTAGAAATTGAAATGCTTGAACTGCTTAATGAACCGTATATTACAAAATCAAAAGATGCTTGAGGTAGCTGTCCAACACTAGCGCTAACAGAAAAATTCTCCATACAAGCGCCATCAAAATCTAATAAATTATCTCCATATTCAAACTTTGTCAATTGAAGCGGTTATTTGCGTTGGCTGCGTTATTATTGTTGGACCTTCGCCTTTTCCTACAGTTATAGATGGTTCTTCCTGTACATTTTGACTAAATGAAACATTTTGGATGGAATTTAATTTTTTAATTACATCTTTGCCTATATATACATTTGAATCGTGAATTCCTTCTACAGCCATATTGCTATTTACACTTTTTTCTTTTTTAAAATTTTTTTTTCTTTTTTTAAAATTTTGCGTGTAACACTATTCACTTTCATCTGCATAGTCGCGTGAGGGTTGTTTGCTATCGGTCGTAACAAATTTATGCCCCATTTTCCTATCCCCAGGATTATGGGGCTTTTTTTGCAATTTATTTCACATTGGCACGATTCTTACTGTAATATAGGGCGTTATGGAAATAATTGCATATACGATCATATGGCTTGCATGTGGCGGTTTATTTGGTATGTTTTTACTATCGAATGACCCGTACATTAAAGCTAATAAAATAGCGAACGCTGCTTTAGAGCACGTTGAAATATTAAAGCATAAGTGGCTTGAATCAGAAAAAGCTGGTCACGACATTGGTATGAAAAAAGCCAAGGCAACTTGGAAAAGCGCTCATGCTAAAGACTGGCGCAAGAGTAGAAAGAAAGCTGCTTAATTAAATTAGAAAATGAACCAAAGCCGTCTCTTTAATTAGGGGCGGCTTTTTTCTTGACATATGTTTAAAAGTGTCCATAATGATTTATTATGCTCTGATAGTTAAAGGGATATAACAGCTGATTTCTAATCTGCTATTCCAGGTTCGAATCCTGGTCGGAGCACCAGACTTATGAAAAATTTACAAAGATTCTTATACGCTTGGTTGCAAGTGTCGCTAGTGTGCCTCAACACATGGCAAATTGCTAATGGTAAGGTTGTTGGTGCAATTGTTGTAGGTTTCTTGATTTCTCTTGTTTGGTGCTTTAATATTCAAGGCATAGCCTTTTCTAATCTTATGGAAAAAATAATATACGCTGTTGGCGCTTGTTGTGGCACAGCAACTGGTATTTTAATTTCTCGCTTACTTTATTAAAATTAAATTTATGAATACTGCATACAGTTACGACAATATTGTTCTCACGCCAAAATACTCTGAAATTAAGTCTAGATCAAAACTAGATACGTCAGTGGAGTTTTTGGGCAAAAAGTTTAAAAGTGTTGCGATCCCAGCAAACATGAAGTGCACTATAGATTTTCAAAAAGCAAGAGAATTAAGTGAGGCTGGATATTTCTATGTCTTACATAGATTTTATGATTATTATGATATTTATGATTGGGTAAAGGATAATCAAGATTTAAAGACGATTTCAATATCAGTTGGGGTAAATGCTAAGGATTGGGAACTAGTGAATGATTTATTCGCAAATAAGCTTAGAGTAGACTATATAACTATCGATGTGGCTCATGGGCATCATATATTAGTTAAAGATATGATTAAGCATATAAAGAATCATTGTTTTAAACATAATGCAAAAATTATAGCTGGTAATATTGGAACCACATACGCAGCCAGGGATTTGAGTTCTTGGGGCGCTGATGCTGTAAAGGTTGGCTTGTCGATGGGTAAGAGTTGCACCACATACAATTGTACTGGAGTTGGAACGCCCATGTTTAGTACAGTAGCTAATCTGTCTTATCTTAACGTTCCAGTTATAGCTGATGGTCAAATCAGAGAAGTAGGTGATGTATGCAAAGCCTTAGTCGCAGGTGCTGATATGGTCATGATAGGTAGCGAGTTTGCAAAATGCATAAACAGTCCAGCCAAAATAGTTGGAAAGAAAAAAGAATTCTATGGTAGCGCCTCATCTACAAACAAAGGACATAATGGTTATGTCGAAGGTAAGGTTATTTATCTTGACATGAGGGAGGAATCATACAAACAATACTTTGATAGAATCAATCAAGGAATCCAAAGCTGTATGAGCTATGCAGGTACTGAAGATATTACTAAACTTCATCTAATGGAATACTCTGTATATAGATAAATTATATATGAAAGGAAAGAAAGTATTAGTTACAGGTGGGGCTGGATTTATAGGAAGTCACTTATGTCATAGATTGATAGAAGACGGAAACGAAGTTGTAAGTATAGATAATTATTTTACAGGCACCGTGCGCAATCATATTCAAGGAGTTAGATATTATCCTTATTCAACTGATAATTTATTAAATACTCCGTTTGTGTATGAGCCAAGCTTTGATATTGTTTATCACTTAGGTGAGTACTCAAGGGTTGAACAAAGCTTTAATGATATACGTCTTGTACATAAATATAATACTCAAGGAACTTTTCAAATATTAGAATATATTAGAGACACGGGCGCCAAACTTATTTACGCTGGTAGTAGCACAAAGTTCAGTGATATCGGTCCAGACGCATCACCCTATGCATTTACTAAAGCGCAAAATACTCAACTTGTCATGAACTATGGTGAATGGTTTGATATAGATTATGCAATAACTTATTTTTATAATGTCTATGGAGGTAGAGAAATTAAAGAGGGGAAGTATGCTACATTGATTGCTTTATTTAAAGAGCAAATAAAACAAAATAAAAAATTAAAAGTAGTATCGCCTGGCACACAAGAAAGAAATTTTACATATATTAACGATGTTATCAACGCCCTTGTTTTAATAGGCGAACAAGGTAAGGGAGATGGTTATGAGATTGGATGTGATAAATCATATTCAATTTTAGAAGTTGCCAAAATGTTTGGTGGCGAAATCGAAATGTTGCCCGAACGCCAAGGAAACAGAATGACCAGCGAAGTTGCAACAGAGAAAACAAAATCTTTAGGATGGCAAGCTATTCATAACTTAGAAGATTATATAAATAAAATACAAAAGATTATAGATGAGACAATTTAAACCCAAAAATTCCCTAGACTGTTATACCCGAGGAGGTAGAAGCAAATATTCTTACTCTAATAAGAATCCCAAACACCCTACATACAAAAAAAGAAAAATAATCATAGAGGAAAACGAAGAACTTTCCGAAAAGCAAAAAGACATACCTAAGGGTAAATGGTTTGAGTAAATAGGGTCTCGTATTTTTTTGCCCCCAACTAATTTCTAATACTGAATTTGGCCTGGGAGATTTAAAAAACCCTCCCCCGCGATGTTTTGTGTTACGACACGATGCAAAAGTTTGACAATGGGGTAGGGTATATAGCACCTATACCCCCCACCGCCTGCGATTATATAAAATTTTTTTTCATTTTTTTTTCTCAGAATCTGTAAGTCGTTGACAGTCAACGAAAT
>VTLG01007021.1_pt1 | contig 32832 bp, 53 predicted proteins | sample 4694571 | NCBI WGS metagenome assembly VTLG01 (sample SAMN12604809, study PRJNA352737) | marine metagenome | biome: ENVO:00000447; feature: ENVO:00000209|ENVO:00000569|ENVO:01000036; material: ENVO:00002151; isolation source: viral sequences binned using virsorter ...
CGTATGCTTCTTGAAGTCAGGCTTTGCTTCATCTTCTTGTAATGCCCAATATACTTCTACTGGTGGCAATATACCTCCTTGTAAGGCACAAGCCATCCAGTTTGGATCAGGCACAGTTATTTTTGCACATTCATCTGTGTCAGGATCTTCCCAAACAATACGATAATCTGACTGTTTGCCTTCTAAATTTTCTTTTGCCCAACACAATCTATCCCAAAGTCGTGTACCCTGAAACTCAGGTGTTTTTGTCATGTAACCTCCTATACAATAACGAGTGTGCCATTGATGGTAACTGTTGCACCTGAAGCTATCGTCAAAACACCTGCACATAAACCATTTGTATTTGTTGCAACTGTAACTGAGGTGTTTAACTCATTTTCATGCACCCTGATAATATCACCAAGTCCACCACCACTTTCACCTAAAAATGAGCCACCACCTGCATTGCTGAAACTTAATGTGCCTGAACCATTTGTAACAATCGCCTGACCATTTGATCCATCACCATCAGGTAAAGTAAATGTTGTTGTTGTTGTTACTGAGGATGGTGCTTGAAACTTAAGTTGATGGCTGTTGTCATCATCCTGAAATGACAAAACATCTAAGCCTGATGTACCTGCTGAAAAATCTTTGAGATGTGACATGACCTCTCGGATGGCATTATTCACATCCGATGGTAGCATGGAAGATTCTTGAAGATTTACCCCACCAACATCGGTGTTATTTGTTGCTGTAGCATCATATTCTGTTAATTTATCTTTTGACATTATGCATTCTCCAATATTGTAATTCTTGCTTCTAATTCTTGTATTGTTTTAACAAGTAAAGGTATTAATTTGCTTTGGTCAATGCCTTGTGGAATTATGTTACCATCATTATCTACAGCATCTTTTTCACCAGTTATTGCTTCTGGTACAATATCACTTACCTCATGTGCAATAAAACCATCTCTTATAATCTTTTCATTATCTGCTCTAAAATTAAATCTACAAGGTTTTAATTTTTTTAATCTTGTAGTTGCATCTGTGATTTGAGTTATATTTTCTTTTAAACGATAATCAGAAGAAGCATTATATGAAGTACCCCCAGGAAAAACTGTTATACTTCCTTGTAATGCTTGATTTATACGAAAGTGCATAGCTGTATAATTTGTTGAACCATTAAGGTCAATAGTAGTACCATCATAAGTAAAATTAGATTCCCCAGTCATTGCATTAGAACCTGTAGCAGTAATTACTCTATTATTTGCACCATTAGATAAACTTGCACCACTACTAACTGTGTCAAAAGATAAAGTTCCACTTCCATCTGTCTTCAAAAATTGACCAGTAGTACCATCTGATGTAGGCAAATTAAAAGTTGTTCCACCAGACTTAATAATCATTTTTGAACCATCAGATTGAATAGATTCATTTGTATCCACAAACCTTAATTCTTTGCCACTTCCTAATGTTACATTTTCTGAACTATCAATAGTAATAGCAGTTGCATCAGCATTGTCATCTATACCTTGTGAAGTAAATGCTCCAGAAACAGTAAAATCTGCATTTGCTGTGACATTTCCTCCATCAGCTATAGTTAAAGCATCATCTCCATCTGTAAATTCTATTAATGGAGTTTTGAGAGATGTTGAAGCTGTTACATTTCCTGCAACAGACAAAGCAGTTAATGCCTGACTTCCAGTATCCATGTTTTTTAAATGTGCCATCAACTCTCTGATTGCATTGTTGATGTTTGAGGCAGGACAATTTTCAGCAATATTTATACTGTTTATGTCAGCATTATTTGATGGGGTGCTGTCGTATTGTGTAATATTTGTTTTAGCCATTTTATCTCCTGTTTAATATCTTTGGACTACTCTGCCATCTGGCATTGTTACAAATTTAGGATTATCAACCCCAATGTTTATCATATTATTATCTGAGGCCTCCGCATTGCCAATCAGATCTGTGTTTGCGGTTGCACCTGAAAGAACATTTCTAATTGCAGGAACACCCATCTCATATGCACCTCTTACAGCAGGAACACCTAATCTAGAATATCCACCTATCAATCCACCTGTTAATAATCCAGTCACAACTGGATCTGCTCCCAACCCTGCACCTGCTGTGTTCAATCCAACACCAGTTGTTAATAATGATCTTGTTGCAGTACCACTATCTGGTAAAGTCATATTTAAAGCCATGCCCTCATTAGCAAGGTCTTGAAATAAAGCCTGACCTTTTCTTACATCACCTTTTCTTAAAGATTGATCTGACTGCCTGACTGCTCCCATTAAGGCCGAAGGTGTAAATGTTCCTTCTTTATTTAAACTTCTTTCTACAGCCTTACCTGCTAAATTTAACATTTTAAAAGAAAAGTCCAGATCGTTAAGTTGTACCGCTAAATCAGGATTATTTTTTTTGAGTGTATCGGTCAGACCATCTAAAACCTCTGAATATGCCCTACCATATCCTCTGGTAATTTCACTTGGATCATTAGCAAAATTCCTAATTTTTCTTCGCAAACCAGATTGAATGTTTTTAAAACCTTGTCCTGTCAAAACTCCATCAGCACCAAAGTTTTTATAAACAATTTCATCCATATCTCTAAGAAATGCATTGTTTACATTTTTCGGCATAAACTCAGCTTGTTTAAGTATTATGTCATCATATATTGGCTGTAAATCTGATTGATTTGGAAACTTCAATTTTGGCACAAGTTTGTCATAATTTTTTGAAATTATTGATTCCGCTGTACTATAAAGCTGATTGCCAGTTTCTTTGCCTTTTAACTCTTTATTTGGATTTACACCATATTTTTTTAAAGGCTCTAAAACTTTTGCAAATGCTGATTTATTAAATCCTTGTGTTGCTCTTATTTCAGCTTCAACAATTGGATCTCCAAGAAAAGGTATTGATTTTAAGGCTTGTTCAACTTTTCTTATTCCTCCGCCAACAGCCTGACCAACTGTTACAGGTGTTCCTGCTTTAATTAATTTTTTTGCACCCTCAGTTATTGGCGGTAATGCTTTTGACACAGCACCAGAAACAGCACCACCTAATAAGGCATCAGGTACTCTTTCTACTGGATTACCTTCACCTGCACCTGCTCCATAAACAGCACCTTGAATGACTGGATTTTTTAATCCTTTTATACCTAGCTGTGCTAACTTTGCACCTGCTCCAATTGAAGATGGAATTGCACCTGCAATCTCAGAACCATAAGCTAATACAGGCTCATCTTCTCTAAACTCTTTAATGTCATCTCTAATTTCTTTAACTGTTTCGTTGTATGCTGTATTGAAGTCATCACCATCTAAAAACTTTGCATACAAGGCTCTGGCAAAAGCCTCGGCCTCATCACCGAAACCAAAGCTAACCCCCTGACCTACTGCCCTGCCTATGTCTCGTGCAAACTCACCTGTAGTTCTGCTTCTTTTAGTTGCTTTTGTTCCTGATACTGTAACTGCATCATCTAAATCGTCATACCAATTTTTTTTTGCCATTAGTTTAACTTTCTTTCTTTAAGTACAATGTTTCCATTAGGTAATTTGTAATACAAACCAAACTTGCCATTTTTCCAAGTTTTTTCATCCATAGCAGGAATAGGATCTGAAAATGCACCTGTTGGATCTTTGTATCCACCTGCTTCTAAGGTATCTAATAATTGATTTTCTAAATTTTGTAATTGAATTAGAAGACCATCTTTACCCATTCTTATTCCTGCACTTGTATTTGGACTTGTTAACCTGTTTGCTAATATTTGAAAGTCACCGCCTACTAATGCACCTAACCCTTCAAGGTCTTTAATATTAAGTCTTAAAGCCTCTGCCAACGTACTTAATTCAGTTGCCTGTACAGAAGGAAATCCAAGCATACCACTTGCCTGAGTTCCAAAATCTGCATTGTTTAGTAAAATCTTATATTTATTAAGATTACTTAACATTCTAAATAATTTTGGTTCTTGTTCTTTAAATTTTAATTGTAATCCAGATGGTTTTTTGCCAACAATATTGCTATCAGATTGCTGATTTGGAAAAGGGTTAACAAAACCTGCCAAGTCTTGGGCAGGTCTTTGTATTTGTGAAGTAGTTCCGTCAGCATTATTAACTGTTATTATTTGAGGCTTACTTAAATACCCATAAGCAAGTCTGTATTTTAATTTTTCTTGATTTGATGCAGTTCCATCTGCAACTTTTTTATTTAATGTAAGTAATGTGTTGAATGACTGATTGGTAATACCGCTTCCTGAAAAGCCACCTTGATTTCTTGCATCAACAACAACTTTACCTGTTCTTGGATTTATCAACATACCATCTTTTGGAACTGCAACAGGCTGATTAGCTTTGGCCTGTGCATTCTGTAATGCTGAAAAATTCTGTAGACCTGTAATCATTGCTTGTCCAAGTCCTTCACCAAATGTTCTTGGTGTAGTTGAGTATCCACCTTGCTTTAATAATTCGGCAGATGCACCCAACAATCCAAATGTTTTTGGATCAAAAAGTTGGTCACTTAACAAACCTGAAGACATTGACTGGTTCATTAATGTGTTGTCTGCCATTTTTAAATTTGAAGGCATACCTACAACATTGCCTTTATCAATTGTAATATTTATTGGCTTAGATTGAGTTAAAGGTTGTACTGATCCATAAGTTGCTCTTGGGTACATACCGCCTTCATTTGCTCTACTTCCAAATCTTCGAACTTCGTCTTGAAATAATAAATCAATTGGTCTCATTAGGCATACCCTAACAATCCACCAAGGATTGCTCCAGTTCCACCGCCAAAACCTGCTAAGTTTGCTAATTGAGCACCACCTAAAGCACCCCCTAGAGCAGATAGGCCTCTGTTTCTAAATACAGGCTGTATTGATTGTGATCCTACTGTACCGCCACCAACTAATGACAAGTAATTTGCTAATCTTTGATCATCAACATTTTGCTCAAAGTTAAATCTATCAATATCCGATTGCAATTGAGCCATTGCATCGGCCTCTCTTGCACCGCCAACTTGTGCTAATTGTTGGGCATCAAGGTTTTGTACATTTGGTGCTAATCGTAATGCATCCATTTGTGCCTTGTAGGCAATTGGTGCTAAACCAGAAGCTAAAGCGGATTGATTTGCTCCTGATCCATATCTACCTGCTCTTGAAAATTGTGAAGCTACAGTATCAACAACAGGTTGAAATGCCATGCTCATTAATGGGTTAGTTCCTGCTAAATTCTGACTTACAACATTTTGAGCCTGTGCTGTTAAACTGTTAGGATCTAATGCCCTGTCTCTTACCATACTCAAGGCCATTTCACTTTCTGGTGAAAAACCAACTGTTGTTGGAAATGGGTAAAAGTTTGGCTCACCTGTATCATATCTTTCTTTTGCTTCACTTAGACCAAATTCCAAAAATGGTTTGGCATATGATGGTGGCTCAACTTGTGTATTCACATTTTGCTGACCGCTTCTTCCGCCTTTGCTCATACTATATTTCCTTTACTAAAGTTATTGCTGATGGTTTATAGTCTTTTAAAACTCTTTCCCATCCTCGTCTGCCATTGATTTCTACACCCTCACAGGAATAAAACTTTGACCAATGTATAATTTTTTTTTCTACTTCAAGCAGGGTTTTTAATTTACCCCCTGCCAACCAAAACCTTAAAACTCTTCTTTTCGGATAATCAATTATTTCTGTAATAATTGCACTATCTTTAAACGACCAAAACTGGGCATCCCCCTTTTGACACATTATCAGTACATCTTCTGGAGAATGACTGTCATGTGCATATTTCAGGGCATTTTTTATCCAATCCCTACACCTTTGAAACTCAGCCAAAAATGACGTAGTCAAAGGATCTTGTGGTTGTAGCACTCGCATGATTTAAAGTTGCCTGTCCTTTTTGTCTTGCTGTAACATGAATGTTTACTGATGAGGCATCTGATGTTGTTGGCATAAACAAAATCACACTATCCTCACCAATCCTGTCATCACTTAAAGTTGTCGTTGCTGAACTATTTGTAAGTGTAACAGATCCAGTAGAATTTACTTTTCCATCCAGTATATTGTTTACAACATTAGCTACATTTCTTGGATTATCGCCAAGTGATGACAATCTCCTGTAATTACTTATTCTGGTCATCTTCTACCTATTGCCTGACCTTCAATATCAAACCCTTGAGCAAAATCCCAGAAACCAGATATATTCATTCTTATTCTGTGAAACCTGCCTTGTGATCTATGCTGAACAAAACCTTCATCAGTCAATGAGTTTGCTGTAGAAAATGTCACATCATTGTCTTGCCTATCTCTTGCCCCAACCTGAACTGTGACAGATCCATTTTTAAAATATGGAACTGATCTTGTAACCAATGAATGTCTGCCTTTGTTAATGGCAAATTCCGATGTTTCTATAATTGCACTTAATGGCTGTCCTGTAAATGAAGAAATTCTTTTGTCTACAGATCCACCAAATAAAAATGATCCACCTTTATATAAATTACTATCTAGTGGTGCAGGTAATGAATCCAAGTTACTTGCCAAGTTATCTAATGCTTCTAAGGTATATCCTGCTGTAAAAAATGGTGCAATAAAATCTACTGACACATCTGCAAGTGACCATCTTTGTATGGCATAGTTATAAATTAAAAGTCTATCTGGGGTTGTGCCAGAACTGTTTGCATTTGATACATAAGACCAAACTACAATTTGGTTCGTTGGATCAACTGCACAACTTAATTTGTCGCTAAAAGCTGAATTAAAATCATTAAAGAAAAATTTGTTTACTTTCTCTGCTCCAATCGGAACTGACTTACCACCATCAAAGGCATAAAATCCATCGTCAGCTAAATAAAAAACAGTATTACCAATATTGGTTACTGACCCTGAAAAAGCACAACCTCTTGCAGTCTCAACTTTATCAATTTGATAGATTAAAGGTGTTCCTACATATGAGGCTCTTACAATCGCCTTTTCCATTAATATGGTAGCATACTCACCACCAACTAAACCAGTTATTGCCCCTGCATCAGGTATGTCTTGAAAGTCTGCCTGATCAGTTCCAACAGTCCATTGTGTTGAATTATTTATTGCAGACCATCTTGCTCTAAATGGTATTCGGCCTGACCCTTCATCTATATTGGCAGTCCACACCTGATCTCTAACTACGGCAATAAATTCAGCTTTTGGTGGAGATCCGCCAAGGTCTCCAAATGCTGTATCCGTACCTAAAGTAAATTCTTGTAAACTTTCACCTATACCACCTGCAACAATGACACTTGTACCAAATTGAACAAATCTCCAAGTTTCTGCATCTGATAAAGAATAACCACCGCCTTTACTTATGTCATCAAGGTTTGAAGTTCCTGAATTGAACTCATACAACTTACCTGTATCACCTGCAAAAAGTTTTACGTTTCCAGAATTGTCTTTAGCTGAAAATATATTTTTTAAAACATTTGTAGCCTGATTGCTAACATTACCTAAACTATTTAAAGATCTATAGCCTTCTAATGCAGGTATTACGTTTTGAGCAACTGTTACACCTCTATTTTCTAAATCTGGCTGATCTGGTAGCCATTCTCCAAACTTAATCATTGTATAAAAAATTCCTCTTCACCTTTAGACCTAATAGACCAAACTTCAGATCCTTGAGTGATTATTGACCATGTTTCATTTTCAGAATCAATGTTAGTCCAATCTTCACCTAAAACTTTTGCTGTCACAACACCTGTCGCCACCACACTTTCTGATGCTGAAACATTTGTTGTAAATGTAGCATTAGCCACAACAGTTGCCTCTGTAGATGCTGAAGCTGTAGCTAGAACCACTATGTTTGCAGAAGCAGTTACTGTTGAACTTACAGATGCTGATGCAGATACTTGCTGTACTCTTGTTGCATTAGCCGAGGCTGTTGCAGTTACAGATCCTGAAGCATCAACAACAACTTCAAATGTAGCAGTTGCATTGACTGTACCTACAGTTGCAACATTAAACCCAAATGTTCTGATCCTTGTTGGTGTAGCTGATACAGTTGAACTGGTTGATTCACTTGCTGTATAAGTTCTTACCCTTACACCACTTGCAGAAACTGTCGCACTAGTTGAAACTGATGCAGAAACTTCAATAGCAAATTGTATTTCTGCACTTGCTGTTGCTACTGTTGCTACAGATGCAGTTCCCTGTCTAACTTGCAGACTTGCAAGACTATCAAGGTTTCCAAAAGTATCTAAGTTGTCTAATAAACCCCAACTATCAAGTTGTTCTAATGTTGGATTATTAAATTCAACTTTTAATAAGTCTGCATCAATATCCAAACTTCCTGTTATTTCATCAATATTGGAAGTGATTTGGTCTAAATGCGGTATTCCTAATGGCATTTAAAACCTCTAGTTTGCTGAAATAGTTAAAGAACCACTCGCTACTTTTAAAATGTCACCTGTTGCAATTGTTTTGGCTGATGTAAATGAGCCATGAAATAATAAATTACCACTTGAGGAAGCATCAAAAATGCCCCAATGGCTCACCGATCCCCAACTACCTGAAGCAGGGTCAAACTCAACTGAAGCATTACTTGCAATTGATCCTGATGAAGCAGAGGCAAATGTAATTGCTTTTCTACTATAATTGTTACCTGTAAGTTCTGCACCACTTGCATCGTCACCTATACTTCCAGTAGCCAATCCTAAATAAACTGCGGATGGTGCTGATGTTGATGCAGTTCCTGTAAAATGATCTAGAAATTTTAACTCTAGATAATCACTCATTGCTGACATAATTTATCTCCTAACTTGCTGATGATGATTGTCTTGCATAAACTGAACTAATATGAAGAGACCCAGTTCCGTAATGACTTCTTTGTTCATCTTTCCTGATTTCTTCAATTGCCCTTGTGAATTTTGCATCATAAGTTGATGCTCTGGCCTCATCCATTAAGTAGGTGTAAGCCTCAACTAAAGCACCTGACAAATATGCATCTGGATGCCTTGTTAATAATTGATTGACTGTGTTTGTGTCTGACAGGGCAGACAAACCGCCAATGTAAATAATTTCTGCTGTATATGTGCTGTCTGGTATAGGCCTAAGTTTCATCTCAGCACCAACAATGGAGTATGATAATGGTTTACCTGTTGATGCAGATGGAAAGTCTTTGTCTAACTGAATTGGACTTTTATAGTCCAAAACTGTATTTGGTGAAGTATTTAATTTGACTTCTCTAACTTCCCTTAAATCTGATGGCAGGGCAATATACTCATCACCAATAGTCAAAGTTGCATTGGCTCTTTTTTCCTGATCCCTGCTCTCCAGTTCTCTTGAAAGTCTAGCTTCTGCAAGTTGAATAAAATCTGGTATTTGATCGGTTAAATCAGTTCTAGCTAAAAAATTAGCAACTGCTGTTTTTAACTCGCTGTAAGTTGATATGCTCATACTTTACCGCCATTTGTTCTAAAATATCTGTTATCAATATCATTAAGCCATTTCTTCCATTTTTTCTGGGCATCTGGATCTTTCTTTGGATCACCAAACTTTTTCATCAAATCCATGTAAACAAGTGAAGGTATTTCTGCCACCTGTTGCCAATGTCTTTGAGTATTGCCAATCAAACTGTTTTTTCTAAATTCATTTTGCCTGATTTTATTGGCCTCAAGAACTGACTTAATATGTTGTTTTTCTTCAATAGTGTAACCCCCATCTGGATTGTCATGCATCCAAATTTCTTTTTGTGAGTAAGGGTTTTTTTCGATTAATCTTTTCATACTGACCTTATAATAGGGAGGCCGAAACCTCCCCAGTTATGATAATTATGATCCATTAAGACCGATCACAGAGGCATGAGCCTTCGGTGCTGTCGGCATATATGTCCACTCATATATAATTTGGTGCTTGAAGCTATCACCAGTTTTGGCTAACTCTGTCTCAATGAAATTTCTTCCATCAAGATTACCAATCATAATATGATCAGGATCAATAATATGAACCTTATTATTTGACATAAACCTACTCATTGTAAGGTCTAGTGTACCAAAGTCATTCATCATAACACTTACCGCACCAATAAATGATGGAGCAGTATTTGCTGATGTATTAACTTGGTTTGTTACAAGGTTTGTACCTGCCTGTGACAAGTCTGAGATGTTGGCTTTGTTTGTTGAAGAACAAAGTAACATTCTTGGGTTACCCCCATCATCCCATGCCTGTTGCATAGCATTGTCAATCTTCGCTAATGTGAGTGCTTCTTCAGTTCCAGTTAAATCACAACTGTTTGCTCCATCTCCAGTTCCAAAAGAAATGTCTGATGGTGAAGCATCACCATTTGTAATAAATGTTACAAATGTAGCTGATTTTCTAGGATCTGATCCAGACTTTGCTACGTTAAGATCAGTAACAATCTTCTCAACATCTCTTCTTAACTCAAGACCTTTTAGGACTTTCTGATAAGCGGTTTCTCTGTCTCTACCTGCCTTATCAACAGCCTCTAATGTTCCAGAGATCTGGAAGTCTTTGACTGAGATTTGAGTATTATTAGTTAATCTTGTAGTCGCTGTTGGTGTTGCAAAACTTGCATCTGCACCCTCGTTGACTGAGTTTTGATCTGCTGTAGCCAACTCCTGAACTTGCCATTCAGTTAGTGTTGATTTTACAGTAGTCTTCTTTGCTGTAGAGAAAAAAGGTGTCTCTGTAGTGTCAAGCCGATAAATAATATCGGAGAGATCTTCTCTTTCACCTACCGCATTAGCTGTGGTAAATTGTGCCATTTTAATTTCTCCTTATTGGCTATTTTTTATTAAGTAGCAACTCAACAGCATTATCAATACTGCTGTTTGCTATGAACCTGTCTCTAACCTTTTTATTTTGATTAGCTACAATTTCATTTTTAGTTTTAGGAGTTCCTGCTTTTACCATCCTTGGTGCTTTTTTAACTTTCTTCACTAAGTTTGGTTTTTTCTTCATAAGATTATCGTACTTCATAGCTTTCCTCAATGCGACAATTGCCCTGTGATCAACAGCATTAGCTATCTCATCATCAGTATAACCCATTGCAGATTTAGCATATGCAACGACTTCTTTTCTTTCATCCGCCATGACCTTTTCATTTTTCCATTCTGGAATTTTGTCCAACATATTATCAAATTCGTTTTTCATATGCTGTTGAAACTTGATCACATTTTCTTCTTGCTCACGTTTCTGGACTTGGTCTATCTCAGCCTGAACTTTTTTCCTCTGATCCTGTCTAATTGACCAATCAGTATAGATTGCATTAAATTCTTCCTGAGTTCTGGTTTTTCGCAGTTCATCCCAATTAGGCTCTTGGACTTGTAAACTTTTTTCAAGTTCCGCCAACCCTTGCTTATACCTACCCTGCAATTGCTCCGTTTCAGCTTTTACAGCCTCAAACGACTTACGTTCATTACTGAGTTTGTTAAGTTCTCGATGAAATTTCTTCTCCCTCATATGACCAGATAAAGCCTGATCCAAGGTTACCTGTTCCTCTTCACCATCAACTTTGATAGTGTAGAGTTCTGGGGTCTCTTCCTCGACTTCCTCTACTTCATCTTCCTGAGAAGTTGTGTCTTCTACTTCATCACTTTCATCGGTTTCTACCTCTTCAGTTTCCTGAATGGCTTCCTCTTGCTCTTCGGCTTCTGACACTTGAGCCTCTTCTGGCTCGGCTACACCACTTTCTGGAGTTACCTTTTCCTCGGCTTCCAATGGTAATAGTAAATCTACTGCTGACTTTACGTCTAAATTTTCATTCTGTTTTTCCATAATTACCCCTAATTATATATATTTTTTCTGCCAACTAGTTCATCCAGTTGATTTTGTGCCAACCTTCCATTGGCACTTAAATTTGCAAATGCATTTTTTAAGGCCAATAAAGATTGATAAAGATAATAAATTCTCTCCCTTTCTTCATTATCTTGCATCTTTGACATTTTCCATGCGGTCAAAAATTCTTCTTCCAAGTTTTCAAATACTTCATTAAACATTGGATTTTTTGTCAGGGCATCAACCTGTTTGCCCTTTTCTACTTCTTCTCTAAGTTTTCCATCTCTTGCCATTAAGAACTCCCAAATGGTGTAAAGCCTAACAAGTTAGGCGGATTTTTAAATATAGATGGTCTCGTGCCAAATCTATTCATAAAATTTGTATTCATAGCATTATAATCAAACCCCTGCGGTACATTCATAGGTGCTTGATTGAGCAATGAATAATTTCTTACGAACATTTGCCCACCGCCTTCTGGTGGATCTTTTGGTGTTCCTAATTGATCATCAGTTTTGGTTTTGAGCCTACAGGCCTGTAATTGAGTATCAAATACATATCCTTCAGGGCATTGGCTTTTACCTGTCATCTGGTTGACAACAGGTGGAGTAACATTTTGTGTTGTGTTGTCTCCATCATCAAAAACAGATCTGTTTGGATCAAATTCTGATAACCCTGTATAAACTTTAACGTCTGGTAATAAATTACTCATGAATGCAGGTAATGCTCCAAATACTGGGGCATCTCGCATATTACCCATTACACCTACAATACGACCATCATTTAAAACAGCATCACCGCCTAAAGATAATTGTTTACGAACACTATCCCTTAAACCAAATATATCTCCTGCTCCTAGTTGAGGATCTAAATCTGCACTTCTTGTTGTAAATGGTGCATTTATACCTGTAAAGTTGGGATTAGCATCAAAAAAATCTTGTTCTCTTGCAAAATCTTGCCTATCTAAAGTGTCTGGTAAATTTGCTGTCACATTATTTAAATTTGCACCCAATGCTTCACCAGACATAAATCTATTTTGTATATCAGCCTGACTTGCCAAATAATCATCTCTAGCTTGGTCACTAGCAAAACCTATTGACTTAGATATATCCTGCCCTCTTTCTTGAGCCTCAATACTTTCATCTGATAAGGCTTCACCAGTATCGCTTACACTACTATCTGTACTTTCACCCATTGTATCTCCTAACTTTTTGCATAGCCAACTTTCTTCTTTGCTGACCTATACCAAAATCCTTTTATATCTTTGCCATATGTTTTTTTAATAAAATGTCTCATATTTCTGACCATGTATCCAGTTTGTCCATATGGTGCAACAAACTCGGCCAACCATAAATTTTTACCTGACTTCCAATCATTTGGCTGTATCTTATATTGACCTGTCAGCAACTGATCTAAAATTTTATCACTTACCCATGCCCAACAACAAAAGCCAAGAGGATGAGAGTTACTATACCAAATTCTGAACTGTCCATGATATAGTGGAGGATTAAACACCCTCTTGACTTGGTGTAGCTTCCAATGGTGATGGAATTGGGAAGCTACTAATAGACTTAATACGTCACCAAAATGGTTTCTAGTTTCTTGGTAAATTGGTTGAGATATCGCTGTCTGTGACTGCTTTTGCAACTCTGAGTTCTGCTTCAAGAGCCATCTCCTGTCTTCTTATATCAAGTCTAGCCATAGCCTCTTCCTTCTTTAACTCGATTTCTGCCTGTAACTTTAATCTATCTAGTTCTATTTTGGATTCGAGTTTGATTTTTTCGGCTTCGATTTCCGCTTGGATTTTTTCGATTTCTGGATTTGGTTGTTGTTGGCCTTGCTGTCTTTGGGCAATTTCTGCTTGTACGACTTGAGGCGGTTTGAAAAACTGGTCGGCATCTTTGAAACCAAGAACATCCACCATTTGTCGAAGCGTATTAGCATATTGAGCCAAGTTACAAATCGGATTATCAACTCCCAGAGTTTGCAAAATAACTTCTTGCTTACTTGCAATACCTTGGAGAATAGAGACTTTTTGTTCATCATTAGCTGTTCCTAACCCTACATTTACAATTATATCAAAACCGCTTGAGCCTTCTTGCGGATCAACAGGTACAAACTTATTTCTAAGCCTTACAATTCTTGGCTGTTGCTGATAATTTGTAATTAGATGAAGTATGCCCCTGAACAAGTCTTTCATGCCTGTCTCGGCAATTGTTCTAGCATAACTTTCAACTTTTTGTTGAGACCCCTTTACTGTAGCCTGTACAGCAGAAGCTGTAGTAGACTGCAACACAGATGGATCTAAACCCTGTGTTTGTCTTGATACACCAGTCCTGTCGGCTTTTACTTCATCAAGATACTGCATCAATGGCTGTATTTCCCTACCTACACCCTGTGCCTGTAGAGGCTGTACAGCACCTGCATTTCTAACCCTGATAATACCACCTGCTGTGCCATCAAGTACGTCATCCAGATTTGTCTGGCCTTCTTGAACTATCAATCTTGGTAATACTGAGTGATAGGTGCTATCCAGATATTGTCTCATTAATGTTGTCTTAATTGTCTGCAAGTCTTCGGTTGCATCAAATATAGATCGGCCAACCAATCGATGAGGCATAAGTATTGGAGATACTACAGCAAACGGAATGTAGTCACATACATCATTCTCAAGTATTACGTCACCACTATCACCAATAGCTAGTATCTGTCTTAGTTCTGCAATTCCGTCACCATCAAAATCAACTTTCATTGTTATCTGGTTTACAACTACATCCTTCTGGCTGTCATCTTCTGGATCTCTGTAAGTACCGCCCTCAATGTCTTCAAACCTTCTTTGCTTTTCTTCTCTTTCCTGACCGCCATATACGTCACCTGCATACTGTTCGACCAACTCCTGATCGTAACCCATGCTTACTAACTCGGATACAGTCATTTGTGTTCTATGACATATGAAGTAACAGTCTTCTAAACTTTTAGCATTCTTGTTAAAAATAAATTCTTCTGGTGGTACGTTTTCTAACTTTACCCTTCCTGACTTTTTTCTGATTCTTACTTTCATATTATAACTAGATGTAACTTCGGTCTCTTCACCATCTTCAGCTATAATTGTCTGTGTATTTTCTTTTTGAGATACAACCTCAATATCTGGATTTGCAAGTAAGGTTACTAATTCTTCATCGGTAATGTCATTATACTCAGCCTCTTCGACCTCATAGCTTTCATCCCAACCAAACTTAATTACACCTAACTTGAATAACAAACTATCTTTTATAAACGTATGAATGATCCTGTAGCCATCGTTATCCTGATTTATAATGTAATTAACATAATCAGTTAATTGTTCGGCTCTCTCGGCATCCTCTGCGGTTCTAGGGGCATATCTGACAAACTTATCTGATGATGTAAATATTCTCATTAATGATGGCATTAATGTTTCAACCACATCTGCAAAATCATGACTTACGACTGAACTAAATCCATCTCTTTCATTACCCAATGGCTCTCCAAGGTAATAATCAATGGCCTTCATTCTTGCATCAGCAAATTCTGTCTCAAAATAGTTTTGTGCCTGTTGAATTTCAGACCTAATAACAGATCCTAATTCATTATCATCCATTTTTGGCATTTTACTTCTTCTTTTTTGATTTTAAAATTGCTTGTTGCAGTTTTTTTGGTAATTTTTTCTGTTTTGCGGTCAAACCATTTGATTTTTTCTTTTTTTTCATCATTTTTTGCCCCTTTTCAGTATTGTTTTTACTTTTCCCTTTGGATTTGCTCTTTTTCTAGCTACCGCAGACTTAATTTGTGATTTTGTCATTGATTTAGCCTTGGCTGTCGGCACACACTTTGGATATCCTCTTTTACTGCCCTTCGCCTTTTTTCTGCCACACTTCTCAAAACCACCACCTTTTTTAGGTGCTGATATATCAACCCATTTTTCTTTCTTGAACCACTTAGTAAGTCCGCCTTTTGGTTTAGCCATGACTAACCCTTCTTTGTCCTGTATCTACCACCTGCTTTTTTATATTCTCTAACTAAATATGCATTTGCATATGCTGACGGATAGACATCAAATTTGGCTTTGGTCTTAGCTTTTATTCTTGCATACAAGCTAGGATTTGTTGGTACTGCTTTTGACTTTGATGTTTTTTTCTTTTTCTGTGCCATCGAGTTTCTCTATTAAGTTTTTTTTGTTTTGATCAATTTCATCATTTACGTCACATTGACCTGTTTTTCTACACAATTTTGGTGTTACACACCCCTTGCATAAAACCATTTCTAAAACTGGTGCATCTTTTTTTGGTCTTCGATAAACTCTTATTGCATACATTATTTTTTCTTCTTTTTTTCTTCTGGTGTTTGCCAGAAATATTCATCAGTATCACCAAGTCTACCCCAGTCGTTACCATTTTCAACCTGATAATATTCAGTTGATACTTTGAAGTCTGGCATTTTTGGTTCTTGCGGTGTTAAAGAATTATCGTAAACCCTCATTCTGTTATTTGGATACAGGCCATACTGACCATTCTCCAGTTCAATTAAATTATGACTTTTATGTTCCGATGGCTGTTCACTTGTTGACCAGTCAACTTCATCAGAATTGTCATGATAGTTATCTAAGGTTGCAACATAGTAACCTTTCATTACACCATGATTTCTGGTGAATACTTCGTAATCCATCGAGCCAATAAATTGCTTATGGATACAGACAACCCCATAATCCATGCAATTCCAAAACTGTAAGTTTGGTAAATCCATATCAGGATCTGGAGTTTTTGGAGAACTCAGAAAAGCCGATATTGGTAGCTTATCAAACAATGCTCCATACTCAGGCAAGTAAGTTTCAAAGTAAAAGGCTCTACCTGCTAATGACTTAGCTGATACCCAAACACCTTTTACAAACTCACCATGACCATCTTCATGATCCCTTAAATATTCTCTTCTTACCCAAACTTGCACCGCAGGTAAATTACAAATTAAGTTAGCCAAGGCTCAGACCCCAATACACATCTACTATCCATTAACACATAATCACAGGTTAATTCATCACCAGATTTTATATTCTGTAATGCCCTGCCATACTCATCGACATTAGGTTTGCTGTCGTGGTTCATGTAAGGCTCATGTCCAAATGGTAAAACATATTTATAATCAATACCAAATTCGTATTCATATGTCATGTTTTTTACATATTGTTTTTGTGCCTCTGGCATATTTTCAATATATGTCTTCTCAAAAATCAGATCATAATCTGGATCAAAGTAGGTTATGCAACTACCTTTTTTGATATCTTCGTCAGCTATGACTGTAATACCTTTGACCTCATCCCAACCAAGTTTTGTTTTGACCTTGAGCATTACGTCAAAAGGCCATATGCCCTTAATTGTTCTGGACTTGCCCCTGTAAGCGATTGGATGTTTCTACGAAATCCTTCGGATATAGGTGTTTGGTTACCAGATCGTATCTGCCCTTTATCGCTTCCAATGTTACTTTGTCCACTTGATCTTGATTTTCTTCCACCAAATCCTGTAGTTGGTTGTTTAAAGAAATTCTCTGTACCTGTGACAATGTCTTCAGTTTCTCTAAGCCTAAAGCCTTGTGAACCTTCCTGTACAAATCTTCTCGTTGCGTTTGGTCTAATTGCATCTAATCCCTGCCATTTCATAATTACCAGATCAGGAAATCCTTTATTTTCATCCCAACCTGAATTTCTCCATTGTGCCAGTAGTTTATTATACTTTTGTTCACTACCGCCAAACTCTGGGTCTCTTACATATTTAGGATCAAATTTTACTCTTCCAAGTTCTTTAAAACCAAATTCTGCATAGTAGTTTGGTAAAAAGCCTTTTGGATTAGCTTTTGATGGTACTGCATATGCATCAAGAACAGTAGCACCATTTTCAATACCTTTCAATACTGAACTTGGAACTGACACACCTTTAGAGGCATACCCAAACTCATTATTCATTACTCCAACAATAGCTGTTTCATTTTTTGTTAACTCAGGATGAGTAAACCCATAGTCGGCTTCGTAGTCTGTATTTTTCTTTAAACCAAAATATACTTTGCCACCTGTCTTTTGATCACCCAGTCCATAAAACACAAGTGAACCATCTTTTGCCCCATCTTGTATTTCTTTGAGACTGTATTTTGTTAGACTTTCAGATAAAATATTATCATCAAATCCATCAACAATTTCTATTGGTTTCAATCCGCCTTGATTGACTGGTGTTGATGTTGATCTCCAATTACCATTTATTGTGTCTGACAATAATTGAGCATGACGAGCAGAATTAATTGTGCCTAATCTTGGAACAGCCATACCTTTGGCAATGTCAGGAGTTATATTTTGTGTAACCTTTGACATTGAAAATGCCCTAACGTCAGATTTTTCTGGTTTTCCTAACTTCCTTCTTCCTGCAAACCACTCTGGAAATATAACTTGTGCAGGAACTTGAGTGTCAAACTTAGCAATGGCTCTTCCAAATATTCCATAATCATAACTTAAATGTGGAATGCCACCAATGTCTTTAATTTTAACTGGGTTAGCTTTATCTAGTTCCAAAAGCAATAAAGCTGACATTGGATCTGCACCTGCTTCAGCAGGATTAATTGTCTCTCCTACAATCCTTGGAATGTTCGGAGCATTTAAATCCCTTGCCCTACGACTATTTAAAGCCTCTGCAAAATTTTTAGCAGTTTCAAAATCTATTTTATCAATATATTCATAAATTTGTGGAGAACCAAACCCCACAAAATCTTGTAATTTTTCAGCACCTTTTTTTGTTTGGCCTACAGATTTTATTAAGTTATCTAATTTTTTTAAATTTTGTAGACTAATATTCCCTGCTTCTACTTCACCTCTAACCTGATCAACAAATATTTTTCTCATATTTTTGTTAGAAACTTGTGTTGGCAGTTTACCAAAAGACTGAGGGTTCATGGCTGTAACAGCACCTAAATCTGCTCCTCGTCTTACAATGGATGAAGCCTGACCTAACCCTTGACTGGCAAATGCAAGATCTAACTCTTTATTTTTATCAATTAAAGAAAATTTTGACCCACCTTGTAAAACTGTAGGTGGCACTTTTACATTATCCAGACCTGTGTAAACTCTACCTGCATCCATTAAATCAGCTTGTATTGGTGTAATTTTTTTGCCTATTAAATTTTCAATAGGAAAATCTTTACTGCCAACAGTTGGAAGATTATCTGTAACTCTAATATCTTTAGGGTCAATGTCTGGAAATACACCAATGTTTATTGGCTTTAATCCTGACATAGATAATGATCCAAAAGGCATGGCTTTAGGCACAGCAGATGACAATAACCCACCATAGGCTGTATTCATGGCCATGTCTCTTCCTGCTTTTGTAAATGCAGGATTATCAACACTTGGTATACCTAGTTGTCCTGTTAGAGCCTTGCCAGTATTGCCAATGGTAGCATCATACATATCAAGCAAAAACTTCGGAACTCCAAAAGATACATCTTTATCACTTCCAAATCTATTTGCTGATATCGGCAAAAAAGTAAAATTAAACCTTGGTGGCGGTAAAGCATCTGATGGCTGAAAAAAAGCTAAACTATTCTGTTGCATTACCATTTTACCTTATGAGACCAGTATTTTGCTGACAATTTATCGGAAGTCTGACCATGCCTAGCATAATAATTTTTTCGCCTCATTTTATCTTTTTTCGTTTTAGGGTTTTTTCCTGCACCTTTTACACCCTGCTGACCAAACCTGATTGTCTTAATTTTATCCCCAACCTTCGCAACCACAATATGGCTTTTGGTTTTATGATTTGGTGTTTTTTTCGGCTTATTGTATCCAGATACCCCTGCCTTTTCTAATCTATAATCTTTTGCCATTTAAATAATCCATGATGTATCAGGCCTGAAAACCTTCCTACTATTCCACCTGCCATATGATCCAGAGGCCAATGCACCCTGATCGGCAAATGTTAAGACAAAACTATCCGCAACGTCTGGAGACCTTTGGCCTCGCCTTTTCATCTCGTCTTTACTTTCAATCTTTAACTTACCTGTCGATAAATATTTATAACGAATACTGGTTAACTCCTGTATCAAGGCATCGTCTTGGGGTATCTTTACATCCCTGCCCTCAAACCATTCCCTAGCATTCCAAAATAATTCATCTCTTAACCTGCCAAATTTATCCTTCAGACTAGCTGATTCAGAAACTGCCACAGATACCGCAGGTAGATCTAATTCTTTGAGCCTGTCAGCCAATCCTGCACCAATACCAATCGCATCAATGTAAATAGCCTCTGGCCTGTCAGAATATCTTACCGCCTCGTACTCGGATAAAATAATTCCTGCCATCTCCATAATGTCTTTGCCAGAATAAGTCTTGATCGGCTCTAATAATTCCTGCCCCCTTCTCTTGGCCAAGGCCGACCTGTCAGATCCGTATCTGGCTACATCAACACCCCAAACGACAGGTGTTGTCGGTGAAGGCTCTACATCCCTCGTAATAGCTGTCTCAAGTAAATGCATGGGTAACAAAACATCATCAGACTGATCAGGAAAATCACCTGCCACCCTGACCCTCCAAATATTACTTTCTTCAGAATATTTAGACTTCATGTCCTCTAAAAACTGTTCGGATACATATTCACTTTCCAAACAACTAACCTTCATCGTAAACCAACGATCTCTCATGCTATGGAAGGCCTCATAAAAATATCCGTCAGACCTCGTAGGGTTACCACACATAACAACCTTTGCACCCTCGGTAGATAAACTACCCTCCGCAACCTGAAATATAATATCAGGAATACCAGAGGCCTCTTCACAAATAAAAAGCATATTCTCAGAATGAAAACCCTGTAAACTCTCTGGACTTTCCCTTCTGGATACCCTGCATACCGCATAACTGTCTTTTGCACCATGTAAGGCAATCTTATCCGACTTAATGTCTAACTGGCTCTTAAAGCCATCAGGCAACTGCCTGTACCACTTATCCAATTCAGTCCACAATACATCCTGCAACTGGTGCTGTGTATTTCCAGTAATTGCAATCTTGCAAGGATAATGAGTAAGCATCCACCATAAAATCAACCATGACTGGAAGGCTGTCTTACCAACACCATGACCAGATCTGATTGCAACTTTATCATTTTTTTGTATGCCCCTTAATGCCTTCTTCTGCCACTTCTGGGGGGTTACGTTCAATACCTTTTCTACAAATAAAACTGGATCGTTTCGTAATTTCAATAATGTTTCAGTTGCTTTATCCAAAAGTCCGCCCCTATCCCTCCAACATGGCAAGGGGAGACCCCATGTAGATACCAACGTAATTATGAGGGGTATATATATTTTACACCTGCCCCTGCCTGTCTCGAAGGGGGGGGTAAAACAGAAAATCCCTGTAAAATTCTCTGATCTGGTTATCCAAATAGTTACCCAGATATATGTTTGTTAATTAATTCAATAACTTAGCTAGTGTATTCGTCAGGTTAAATATGTAACGACACTAATTTATTGTCTTTTTTTCTTCTTTTCCTGCCTCGCGTGTGCGTAATGCGTTACTTGTTGTAGTATCATCTACTATCTCCCCAACCGCTTTCAATGCATCTACATAGCTAGTCTCATGCTTAACTTCCATCCTATGAATGTCTCCATACTTCTTAGGTGCAAGTTTCATTGCATTCCACTTCAATCCATCAATAGCTACTCTTCCTGCATTAGGATCTAAACTACCATCAACTACTCTATCCACTAGATCTAATATCCTATCAGCCATAACCTGCCCTCTATTCTCCATAGCAAGTGAATACTTTAATGCAAATGCATCGTCTTCATTTAGCTTCTTGGATACTATTCTCCATGAAGGCATATCTTTATCATTACCGCATACATCTCTTGCAGATCTTCCTTCACCAATTCTAGCTAGAAACTCTTTCCATTTTTCATCATTCATTCGTGGCATAATTCATTCCAATAAAAAAGGCCAGATACTAGACTATCTGACCTTCCTAATTTTTTTATAGTTATTAAGTTAGATTAATACAATTACTTTCAATTAAGGCATCTGGAGCAATCGTCAATAATCCATCTTGTAAAAAACAGTAATTTCAAAAGTTCTTTATGTCAAATAAATTTTCTTGTAATTTAATAATAATGCAATTAATATTCCTTCAAGACATAATTAGAGGAGATGTTATGAACTTTTACGAACTTATAATATACACACTTGGCATATCCATGTGTTGGATTTTCTTTTGGTTTATTCTGGTGATATCATGAAGAAACTACTTGATTTTGAAGAATTAATGATTGTTCGCAGGTGGCATTTACTGAACCATGAATGTTCTGAAGTACATCACAATCTTGAAGCCAAGAAGGAAAATCCAGATCTAAAGAAACTTAGAAAACTAAAAAGAGAAATGAACTCTCATCGTATTCAAATGGCTAAAGTTGATATAGCTATCAAGTCTAGGCATCAGCAAACTAGAATTGGAGAAGATGGATTTAGGATTTTAAACTCTTAAATGCATCAGCTAGGTCATCCAGACTTAATCTAAATATTTCAGCCGAGGCTTTCACGTTTCGGCTGTTTTTTATTGCCCATTCTTTAGCTGATAGATTGAAACAAATAACATCCTGAACACAATCAAAACTTCTACTACCCATCAATCTTTTTATCTTATTATAATCTGAAAATGCCTCTGAACTGAGATTAAACGTGTCTGCATAGGTCTTATCCATTCTTTCCTTACTAAAACTCATGGTAACCTTTTGCACCCTTCCTGCCCTCTTAAACAAGGATAAAAATCTAATGGCTGTCTGGTGTTGATCATAATTGATAATATCCTTCTTGTAGTAGGTATCAATCCACAATTGATCGGTAACATATAATCTTTTTTCACCTGCTCTATTCGTCTGCTTCTCAATAACTTCATGCTTCTTGAGAAACTCAGGTGTAGGTAAAACTCTTTCAGTACGAATATTATATTTTTTCTTTTTCTTTTTCATTCAAATAAATCAAGTTGATTATCCTGCTTAACCTTAATAATTTCTTTGCCAGAGTTAATTATTTTGAGTTCTTGCATCATTTGGTCATATTTAATTCTGTTTACCTTTTTTAATTCCTGCATAAGTTTTTCGTAGGCCTTATCGACCTGCTTTTGTTGTTCATCAGTTAATCCATTATCATATGGCTTATTCATATTTTGAAAGCCTTTTACAATTACATTTAGATTTAAATCCATAACCCCAAAATGGAAACCAGACATATTCTTTACACTTATCACATTGAAGTGATTTGTTGTAAGGTGCTTTTATTTTTACACAATATTTAATAACTCTACCTGTCATTTTATTAAAAAATACTCTTGTAAGCCTCTGGTTGTCAATGGTTTGCCATCTACAGTATAAATTTCAGTTGTTCCATTCCTCATAGCATCTCTAAATGCTTCCCTGATCTTATCCCAGTCTTCACCAATTAATCTGTTATCAGTCTTGCTTTTCTTGTAAATCCTATCAATCCAGTCTTCAATCATATCTTTACCCTGCTGAGATAATTCTTTTGTAGGCCTACTTTTTTTAGCAATCGACTTCGCACTAGCCATCAAATATTCTGAAAGATTATATTTTTCATTCTCAGTACAATGTTTGAATACCTGACATAATTCCTCACAAGCATTATCCATATTATCTTTTCTATCATTACTAGCTACATTAATCAGCTTGGATAAAAATGGTCTTGAATTTCTAATTGATGTTTTTTGTTTTTCAAACCAAGGCAGATATAATTTCCATAATTTATCTCTTGGATTTAAATAGGCGGTATCGCCTTTATCTACTTTATAGTTATTAGATGTATTAGTAGATAAAGTAATATCATCTGATATATTATATATTATATCTTCGTGTGACGTTTCCGTCACATCCATTTTTGGGAGTGACGTTTCCGTCACATACTTCTCAAGCATAGGCAGTCGATATTTATTCACCTTATTTGGTTCTTTAACTATCTCAATTAAACCTTGGGAGGCCAGACTTTGGATGTGCCTGTTTACATTTTCCCTTCTAATCTGGCATTGTTTACCAAGCCTATCCTGAGATGGGTAAGCAAATTTAGATACGTCATTATAATGATTGCAGATCCTGAGTAATATTTGCCATTCCATAGGACTGGGTAAAGACAACTCGATACACCATGCAACCGCCCTCAAACTCATAAACTTCGCCCTGCAATAAGTTCTAAGGCATCATCGTAATCCATGACCATTAAGGCCTTATTGTTGTCTGACTTGATAATCAATGCATCATGACCATCAATCCACTTGTATATTTCCTTGAAGCCACTTGCCCTGCATTTAACTTCAACGTGCCACTTCTCACCGCCTGTTTTATTCAGGATTAAATCGCCCTTCATTACATCTGTAGCACCACTTAATGGAACTCGGTAACACTCGATATCATCATGAAGTAAAGCCTGTTTTCTCAGGTTGTTTTCAGTCCTGTAACCTTTATCTCTCGATGCTTTTCCCATGTATCCAATCCTCTAATGCAACTTGACCATTTGACCATTTATAAATCTCTATCATATGCTTACCAGAGGGCAAACCTTTTTGGTAGAGCCACTTATTAACCGATGATTGATTTACACCCAACAGTCGTGCTAATTCGACCTGCCTGATGCCTTTTTCAACCATATATGCACTTAATTTCATGTAAATTTATCCCCTTTATTCGTTTAAGGCATATATTAATATGAAAAATAAAATTTAATCAACTTAAAAAAAATTTGATTAATTATGCCTTGTAGTATAATCTGGTGAAAATTATTGAGGAGATTGTATGAAAGAATACTTTGAAAAATTTCAGCTTTCTGAGAAAAACCTAGCTGAACGTAAGCTAAAAGTCACAGGTACAGACATCTGTATTTTAGCTGATGGCGATCCTGAAAAAGTTTTTAAACTCTATAAAGAAAAAACTAATCAGTTACCGCCAGATGATTTGACGAAGGTATGGCCTGTCATTATGGGGCATATTACAGAGACTGCCAATTTAGAATGGCAGGAAATGGAAAATAACTTTCTTATCAGGCATAGACAGCAAGTCATAGATGGTGAAAAAGTTACAGACGAAGAAGAAAAAAAATATAATTTTATGAGATGTACAATTGATGGTGCAATTGAGCCTTATAAGGGTGCAGTTGCAGTCATTGATGCCAAATTTACTTTTGGTAGGCCAAAAAAAGGCGAAGAGTACAAGGATGTCATTCCTAGGCTTATGAAATATTATTCACCGCAATTGCATTGGAATGCTTTTTTATTGGAGAACTATTTAAAAAGACCAGTTAAGTATGGCCTGTTATCTTTTATAAAGGCAGGTGAGAAACCATTACTTGAAGAGATGAAAATAGATAAAGATTACCAAAAAGAATTAATTGAAGTTGGTAATTATTTTCATAATTGTGTGGTTCATGGTTTTGATCCAGTCGATTTGCCTTCAATACAGGACTTTGTGCCAGAAGGTGACCTGATTCCAATAAGCATGGAGCAGGATGAGAAATGGAAGCAATTTGCTAATCAAATTATTCAAACTGATGGAGCAAATAGAATATATAAAGAGGCCTGTGATGGTCTCAAAAAGCTAGTGCCTGACAATGCAAAAGAATGTTTTGGTCATGGTGTTAAAATTAAAGTACAAAAGAATGGAAGTAAAAGGGTAGAAATATGGAAAAAATAGGAAACATTACGACTAAAATGGTTGGTGGATTAGGCAACGATCCATCACCTCAAATCGGCTTTTATGAGGCCAAACAAAGATGGATAAAGGAAGCAAAAAGGTATTTGTTAAAGACTGAGAAAAATTCTTTTTTAAAGGGTGCAACATATGCAAAACTTCCTCATGTTCAAAGGTGTATTGATAATTCAATTAAGTTTGATTTAGTTTTACAGAGCAATATAGATTTTATTGAAATGAATGGTGAACTTAAATCAATTTTTATTGCTAAGTTAGTTCATATACCGACAGGCCAAACTGAAGTATCTAGAGTACCAATATTACTAGCCAAAAATGATCCACAGGCTTTTTCTTCAGCTATGACTTATTATCGTAGGATAGTAGGTGCAACTATGCTTGATGTTGTTACAGTTGATATGGAAATGGAAAAAGATTTCGCTGAGTATCTATTCGATGACGATGACGATGCTAACGAAGCCTCAAATAAAGAAGACACTAGTAAAAAAACTAAGTCTTCTAAGTCTGGGTCTTCCAATCTCCTCAATAAAGATGGAGACCCAGATCCTTTATCTTTTGATGAACTAAAAGAGGAAATTAATAATTCTGATTTAGATCAATTGCAAAAACTTTGGACTAAACATAAGCCAGAGGATGATAAAGTAATTCAACTATTTAGTGACAGAAAAAAAGCATTAACTGAAAGGAAGTAAAATGGAAGAAAAAAAATTAATCAAATATGGTACAGATGATTTTACTGTATCCATAAATAAAAATGAAAAAACTGAGGACTGGCATTGCGACTGGAATTGCAAAATTGTTCTCGGTGATGGAAAAATTTTATGGGCAAACCTGTACAACAAAAATGACAATTGGATTGCAGGTAAAATAAAAGCCGATGAAGTTAAACCTGTTGAAAAAAAAGAAGAAGTTAAAAAGATTGTAGACGATGAAATCCCTTTCTAGAACTTTCTTTTTAAAGAAGGCAGGATCACTTATTACAGGTGATCGGCAAAAGGCTTATGGTGATGCCGAAATAAACTTCGGCAGGACTGCTAAGTTCTGGCAAACATATTTAGAGGGTAGAGACTTAGAAAAAGACCCTCTAAAGCCTCATGACGTAGCTATATTAAATCAGCTACAGAAAATTTCAAGGATTGCAAACGATTACAAAAAAGTTGATAATTGGATAGACTTAATAGGGTTTTCTGCCCTTGGCGGTGAACTAGCTTGTAAGGTGAGGAAATATGTTAGAAAAAATGTGTTTAAGATGCAAAGTGAAGATGAACCCAATGGCTGAACAGAATCAATTTCGATGTCCAGTTTGTTATACAGTTTCTGAATTAGACCCAGAGGAATATAAATTTGAAGACGATCCTAGGGCATTAAAGGAAAAAGATTATGGCAGGTACATTCGTAAAAGTACCGATGTATTAAAAAAAACGGAGATAGATTAATTATGTCACACTTAAAAATATCAAATCATGAAATAGAATTATTTATTAGAAGTATGAAGACATACCAAGATAAATTAAAAAAAGACCATCCGCATTCCGATAATTATATTTATACACACCCAGTATCAAAAGAAAAAAGGTATGTAGAAAATACAATTGGCAAAATGAAAAATGAATTGAAGGTAAGGGCAATGAGGCCTCATAGAGTGACCGCCTAATGTTTAAAGCAATAGGATTAATTTGTTCTGCTTGGATTGTAAATGGTGAGCCTAAACAGTCTTGTTATACTCATAAATTTAGGTGGGAGTTTGAAACCAAAAGAGAATGCCAGATCAGATTTTTACACTATAGAACTAGAGAAAAACCAATCTGGCAAAATATTGTTTTAGGCGAATGTTTTAAGGTTGAAGAAAAATTTAAATGAAAACTTATGAACAAGGTAGAGCAGAATTAGATGCAGAGTTAAAGAGACTTAATAATGCTATAAAGGATGCTAAACAAAACATTACTTTTGATTTTCATTGTCCTCAATGTAACAAAACAAAAAAAATTAGAGTTCATTGTTCAACTACTGGTCGAGGCGGAAAAAAATACTGTAGCCATAATTGTAGAACAAAAGCCTATAGAAAGAGACGAGAAGCTAATGAACAAGTTGAGAGACAAAGACAAGGTTTATCAGAGTTAGATTATAAAATTTTTAAGTTAAAACAAAAAATTACGCAGTTAGAAAATCAAAATGAAAAAAAACATTGAAGTTAAAAAATGGGAAGATTTTATTAAATCCTATGTAAAAAAATCTCGTGAAGAAAGATTTGAGTTCCTAAAAACTGTACATAAAAAAGCAAAAAAAAATGCAGTTGCTTTTGACTTTCTTCACGAAAAAAAATAACTTTTTACCTTAACTTTCTATACAATTCATCGGCCTCAGATGAACTTCTAGCCTGTTCAAGATCAACTAATGTGTAATTAGTCTCGGCAGTATTTGATAGCTTACTATGCCCCATTCTGGCCTTCCTGATATGTGGCGGTACTAGTGCTATCAAAGAAGTATTAAAATACTTTCTAAAACCACCGATGCCATGATACTCAACACCTGCATTCTTACAAATAATTCTAAGTATTCTTCTCATTTGATCCTGACAAAATGGCTTCCTGTTGTATCCATCATTAATACTTGCTTCGCTTGGAAAAATTGGGTCATTAAGTGTATCTCCAAACTTTTCAGAATTTAACTGCCTAAAGTATGCTCTTAATTTGTGTCTAAACTCAGAAGGCAAACCTAATACTCTTTTTCTAAAACTAGTCTTAGTCTTTTGCTCATTACCCTTGTTATCGACAGTTCTAGCTACAAGTAATTGGTTGTTGTCAAAGTCTACGTCAGACCACTTTAAACCCTGTAATTCGTTAGCTGACAGGCCTGTAAAGGTAGCCAGATGAATGAAACACTCCATATATAAACTTGTCCTCACTCGAAGTAATTTAGTTATGTCGGCCTCAGAATATCCGCCCCTTTGATTCTCTTCACCCCTGACCTGTATTCTACTGTTTGAATTGTTAGGATTGTTTACTATGAAACCTTTATCAATGGCATATTTAAAAACCATATTAAGGGTACTGAGACAATGAAGGATAAGTTTCTTAGACTTATTCTTATCAGCCAGATGATTGACAAATAAGTTTACATCACCAGTTGTAATATCTTTGACAGGCTTCTGACCAAAGAATGGATTTAAATGTAGTTTAATGTGTCTTACATCGTTGTCCTTGGTTCTTTCACTAATGCCATTCACTTTACGACCTACCGCCATCTTTCTGGCTTCTATAGCCATATCAGCTACACTTTCAAACTTACCCTCGGCATATAACTGATTGTAACTATCCAGAGAATTAATTAAGTCCTGTCTCTTAACTTCCAGTTCAGACTTGTTTTGGTTTGTCATTCTAGAATATTTGTCAGGATACTGGCCTGTAATTCTACACTTCATTTTATAGTTGAAAGCATAGGACTGAAACTCCTTCCCATGCTTTATACCTTTTAAAACAAATATATTTCCTACTTTATAATTAGTCATTTTCTTTCCCCTCTAATATGCTTCTAAGAATTGAATTTCACCGCTAGGTATTTGAACCATTAGTTGCTTACAGCCAATGGCCAATTGTGCAAACTCACAGACAGAAAGAAATTTTTTTGTATCTTTCTCTGCAACTGCAACTTCAATTTTGACACAAGATAAAGTCCTAGGATCTGTTACAGACCTGCCCTTGACTTCGTAATAAGTGCAACCATCAAAATGTAACAATAGTTGATCACAAACAATTCTTACTGACTGCAAGAATGTATCCTCAAATTTATCCTGTCTTGGTAAAATCATGAAAGCTATTTTTTTCATTACTTATCCCCCTTTATTTCATGAATATGTCTAGTAATATAACTATCTAAATTTTTTAGATTTGGTGACCAATGTTTAACAAAAGAAATATTTCTTTTCCTAGCCAATGACCACCCTCTAGGGTGTGAGTTTTCTTTAACTAACACCCAACCTAAATTGTCTAACTCGTCACATAAATAATGACCATTACGATACTTATTGATCTGACCTTTAATTATGTAATTCATTACTTTTCTCCCTTGAAAGATAAAATTTTTGATAACTTGGTAAAGTTACCATCTAAAAACCAAAACACTCTGATAAACTCTGTGCCATGTGAATTTGTTACAAAATGCCAAGTATATGTAACTCTTTTCCACAAATCTTTACCAAAATAATGTTCAAGGTTTCTTTGTGATTCTGTAGGATATTCTTTTGTATATCCCACAGTATCATTAATAATTTTCATCGTTGTTGCTAAGTCATCTTTTTTTGTTGGTTTTACAATATCAAAGTCTTTGAATTGTTTTCTGTATTCAACCAACTTGTAAATTAACTCATGATCAATAGAAAGATTTTGGAAAACTGTTTTATGTTTTTCTTTGACATGATGTAAAGAAACAGGCAACTCAGATAATTCTTTCCATCTTTCTTGTGGTGTAGATCCTTTGTGTACCACATTATCTATGGCACACTCATAAGCACGATTAAGATATTCTAAAGCTAGTTTTTGTGAAGCCTTAGAAGTAAAAAAAGAAAATGAACTTAACTCAAGTGCATTATCTATATTTTGTGTTAATGTAAGCATTATGAACACCCTTTCATTTTTTTAAGAATTGTATTTTGATATTTATTATTATCGTCATCATAGTTGTCTTGATGACCACCTATTTCAGCTTCACAAAAGATTGTGTCACCCTCATCTAAAGAGTAAGCAAATTTTGATGTGCTAAAAGTAATGTATTCATTGTGGTTTACATCAACAAACTTTACACATCTGGAACTACCAAACCTGCTTTTAAAACTGAAAGCATCAGTTACACCTAAGTTAAGTTGAACTTTATCACCTTTAACACCAACCTTTTTAGATAATGGAAAAGTTTGAGTTTCTTCTTCAGCTACATAAGGGCATCTCTCATATGCATATGTATTTTTTTGCTCTGAAGAACCATCTCTTTTTATTTCATTTAACTCCCACTCCTCTTGAATAACAAGTTTAGAATTGTCTTTGTATTCCTCAAATATTGATTTAGCCTTGGTAACTGCTTTTTGGTAATCAGTTGAAAGATTAGCTACATGATGAGTTTTTTCAAAACAACCATATGACCTATACTCTGTAAAAGTGATGTAAAGGCAGAACATTTTGTTTTGTCTGCCACTACCTATTGAATAAACATTTGTCATAATTACACCCCCAAGTAAGTATAGTTTTGTGACCAATTAAACTTGACCATTTGCGGACTGCCATAACTATGACCACCTCTTCTGTAAATGTATGTATCAGCAGGTTTGTTTTTCAATCTGTAACCAAGGAAGCCATTAGTAGGAATTTTGTATCTAATTCTAAAGTTTTCCCTAATAAAATTTAAGGCATCTTTTCTAGTAGTAAACCAATTAGGTAAATTTTCAGCATAACCTTGTCTTAGATCATGATGTGATTCTGCAAAAGAAATTACCCAGTTATTGTATGGTGAGCCTTGTTTCCAAACTAAATATTTCATAAAATCTCCTCAATAAATTAATGTTACATATAGTATATATTCATTTATGCTTTCAATGCAAGTTATTTGACGAAAAAAAATGTAAATTAGGCAAAAAAAAATCCCCAGAAACCGAAGCCTCTGGGGTAATAATTTGTTTGGATAACTATTTGGGTAACTATTGTGGCGGTTTTTTGATGTGCTGAGCCACCTTTTCACCTGACCTGCCTAGAACATACCCACCAACTCCAACAGTCAGTAGTGTCCATAATTCGTCTGGTAAAGGTATCATCATTTTGCTTCCTGTAGTCACCTCTATTAATGGAAAGATTAAGTAATTTACACTTACAATGGCGGTAATATTTAGCATCAAGATCGGCCTCCAAGATCTAGCAATCCAACTCTCACTTTTCGCCTCGGCTAGTACAATTTGACTAGCTGATGCCTCAAGTTGTTTTGAATTTTCTAGTAAAGCTAACCTGACTTTGTTCTCCGCATCCCTTTTTTTATCTGGATCTGGTATTGCTTCTTTTACAATGTCACCAACAATTGGTGCTAATGCTGAAATTAAAGATATCATAAAAGTCTCCCTTCTTTTACTTCTTGGCATCTCCATCTGGTAGGCTTATATGACTTCATGTATTTCCCAACATCACTAGCCATTTCCAATGCCCTTACTTTGCATTCGTCATATGAATTGAAAATTACAGGATACTGAACATTTTCTAATGTAATGCAATAATTTGGAATAATCATACTACAGGCTACAACGACAGCCTTAAACATCCTGCCATTGACCAGTTCGCATTTGTTCAGCTAATTCAATGCTACGTTGCCCTACCTGCTTACTCCAACGACTGTTTAACATCTCTTTTGAGGCTGTTTCATAATCGCCCTGCGATATACTAGAAATCATGTTTTGAAATTTTTTTAAGGTTGGATACCCCAGATTAAATGACATATTTTCGATTACAGCCTTCCTGACAGGATCTAAGTCCATGTACCATTGATCATTCACAAGTTCCTTTTTTACCCTGCCTATGTCGTTTAAAAGCAGTAATTCGGCCTCTTGTTCTGTAATTCCTATGTCTTCTAAGTTTCTACCAACTCCAATAGTAAGTTTACCAGAAGTACATTTATAAGGTTTCAGTTCCACAGCCTCGTGTCTTTTTAATTGTGCAATTAAATTACTCATAAACTACCTTTCAAATATAATGCCCAGAAGTAAATTGCAACTCCACCAACAGTAGCTACACTAATTCCAACTACACATTTTATTATAAAATCTCTTTTTTTAGCTTGTTCTTCTAATTGTTTTTTACGTTCCGCCCTGACTTGTGCAATGGTGGCCTGAAGCCTTTCCCATTCGCCTGTTGATCCATATAAAAGAAACATTGAACGTAATTCTTCATGCATTTTTTTTTGTTCTTCTTTTTTAAAATGAAGATCCAATGCATCAGAAGTTACACCACCAAAACCCAAAAAACCCTTTTTTTTTCTTTCTTTTCCAAAATTAAGTTCGGCCTCGGCATTGGCATATTTTTTTATATAGTTGGTAGCACTCGACAAATCTTTGCCCATAGAAATAATTTTCTTTATTCCTGCATGAGCAGATGTAAGCATTCCAAATGCACTAATGGGGTCTATCATTTAAATTTCCTTATTTGGAGAGGACTTTATCTAACTTATCTTCAAGTCTACGAATAGCTTCAATCAATTGTGTAATATCATCTTTGACATCATCTTTTTTTGCATAGTTACTTGCGATTTCCTCTCTTGTTTTTGATAACAATATTTGCTGTCTTTTGACCTCTGCAAACATCTTGTTAAATGCCCAACCAAAGGGCATCA
>VTLG01012942.1_pt1 | contig 32829 bp, 37 predicted proteins | sample 4694571 | NCBI WGS metagenome assembly VTLG01 (sample SAMN12604809, study PRJNA352737) | marine metagenome | biome: ENVO:00000447; feature: ENVO:00000209|ENVO:00000569|ENVO:01000036; material: ENVO:00002151; isolation source: viral sequences binned using virsorter ...
ACCAGTAATCCAAGACTTACCAACACCTCGGAAGGCTTGGATCTGAAGCCGTTTGGGACCATTTTGCAAGTAATCTGCAATAGCATATTGAGCCCTAGTTGGAGAGGGTAGATCTAATTGTTCCCACAGAGCTTGAAGGAATAGTTTAAAGTCGTCCTGTAGGGCGGATAGGACATTAGTCATTTACATTTCCAGATTCAGTAGTCTCAGGATGCCAAATATTTACATTAGTATTATCTCTATTTGTTTTAATATTATAGTTCCTGGTAGTAGGTGTAGCTTTACGTTCTTTTTTACGCTTATGACGTTTACGAGCATCTTGTAAATCTGATGCTACTTTTAAAGCACCTAAGGGACCACCGCCAAGTACTCCTATAGCATATTTAGCTGTGTTTTTACCTAGTTTCATTGGTTTAGTTAATTAATTGTTGTCATTAGGAGAACCACTTTCTGTACTAAAAGACCTCCAAGGGTCAATAGATTTAGCACCATGACTAGCACCACTACGTACATTAGTAGCTGAAATATCGAGGTCTGAACCTTTACCACCAAATTTTGCAGCTGTACTTGAAAGTTGATTAAGAGCTTTTCCTATATTTTCTAAAGTATCTTTTTTATCATTATCAGTAGTAGCTGCTGAACCTCCTTTTCCTTTTCCTTTTCCTTTTGGCCAAGTACTAGGATCACCAGTTGAAGGTTTTCCACCTCCTTTAGCACCTACAGGGTTTTGCCATGTTCCTCTAGTCATAATTAAACATTAACGTCGTTTACTGATCTTTTAGCTCTATTCCATCCAACAGGTGCGCCTGGTAATGGTTTAGAATAAGGTTTCTCTGGGTCACCTTTTGATTTTGGATTCTTCTTAGCTAGTTTAGGTTTGGGTTTTGGCTTAGGAGGCCAATCTTTATCCCAACCAGGGGTCGGTCTGCCAGGAGAACCGCCCTTTCCGCCATTTTTTGCCATAGTTTTTATTTAGTAAAGTCAACAGTCCAGCCCGCATTAATTCTAGCTTCTATTTCTGATATAGTAAGTTTAGATGCAGCTATTGTTTTAGATTTAAGTTTAGGTAATGGTGTTTTTAAACTTGATGTACCTTCTTGTATTCTCCATCCAGCTCTTAATGCTGTATCAACATCCTCTATTGATAGATTATTTTTAGCAAGAATAGCCTTCATTGTTGCCCAATCTTTATGATCAGGTTTAGGAGGTACCCATTGAATTTTATTTTTAATTAATTGAATATGATCTAATATTATTTCAGGTGCTTCTCTTAGGATGGATGTATTCAGATCAAAAGCTCTTTTATCAGTTAAAGCATTTGCAAAAGGTCTTAAAGCATCAAGGGCATCATCTATAGCTGTTTGACGCATCTTACTTATAATAGCCTTACCTTCTTCTACAGTTGAAACTTTTTTAAGATTTCTTGCAAATTTAATTTTCTGTGATACAGCTGCTTCTACAGCATCTTCAAACCAGTCATAATGTTCAACTGGTAATACTTCTCTCCAATAACTTCCAAGATTTTCAGGATTTATAAATTTTAAATATTCTTCATCGATAGTTCTTGAAACACCTTGAGCTGTAAGTATTTCACTTGGTTTATCTGAAATATTCTTACGTGCAGAATTACCAAGTATTTCTACAACTTCTTCGATTTTATTTGGATTAGCATTTGTAAGTCTTAGAACACTACGTAATACTTCAGGTTCCATATTGGATAATCTATTTGCACCTACATCACCTTGTTCTATAAGATTCTGTACTGCTCTTATATGACCTAAACTGTAGTGACCTTTACTTCTTCTTACTCCACCACCTCCTACTACTTCTAATCTGTTTAATAAAGCAACATTTAAATCATTTAAATCGTTTATAACTTGTTTACCTTTACCACTCTTATAAGTAATTGATTTACCTTTAGCTATGAAATCTCTATAATCTACCTTAGTTCCGAGTGCTACTTCAACAGCTTCCATGAATTCTGCTATATTTTTAGGTTCTTGTTGTAATGCTTTTGCATTTAAAGCTCTTATAACTTCTACGATATCCCTACCTGCTTTTTGCTGAAATTTATGGAAAGCTACTGCTTGTTCTTTAGTACCACCAAGTCTCTTTTGTAAATCTAAGGCTAATTGTCTTGTTACAGGTTCTGCTTGAGATCTAGTAGGAACATTATTTATAGTATCAGTAAGGGCTTGTTTTAATATCTGAGTTTTTTTATATACAGGTTTTGCTGCTCCAACTGTACCACTAGCTAAAGCTCTCTGCATTGGTGTCATATCAGCTAAACGTGATACATTAGTACTGAATTGTTTAGCTTTCTTAACTAGGTTACCTGCTCCATAGAACGGGATAAACCATTCACCAACTTCTCCTGCTATATGTCCATACCTAGGATCTACACCTGCTTTCTCTAATGTCCATCCTAGACCTCGGCCTACGACCCATGCAGGTGCTCCTAGTGCTTGTAAGGCATGTCTAATACCAGGAGCATTTAATACGTTACCGACATTTTTAGCACCACCAAGACCTAATCTAATCATGTCATCAGTCCATGTATCAGGATCATCTTCTGAAGCTTTTACAATGGACTGACCTATTTCTCCTACTTTACCATATAAATTATCTATTAATTGAGAGCCTAAAAGTTTCTTATTTTCCTGTTCTTCTTCTAGTTGTAATCCATAACTTGAAGTCATAATTAACCTCCACTAATATATTCTATTTTCTCTAGCATACTTTCTAGCTTCTTCACCAGTAGCATAGCCTACACTTAAAGCATCACGACCTGTCCATTTTGGAAATGGTTTCCCTGGATTAAGTTCGTTATGTAATTGTTGTTCTTTCTGCATTATTTTAAGAGTAAGTCTACCACCACGATCTGCTCTAAATCCAGTATTAAGTGTATTAAGAGCTCGTAATTCTCCTTTTAAAACATCTGCACGACTTGATTCTTCTTTAGCAGCTTTTTGGTTCTTATTTTCGTTATCTATTTCTAGTTGATTCAACTCCTCTTTAGCGTTCTTAATCTGTGTTTTTGTTGGAGGTTTAGAAGGGTCTCGCGCTAATACTTTATCTATAAGAGGATTCTCTATACCTCTCGCTTTTTGACGTGCTCTATCTTTTATAAATAATTCTTTTTCTTGTTCAGCATAGTTAGATCCGAAATCTCGTTCTTTTACACCAAAAGCTTTTAATGTTCTAGTGAAATTATCAGAATATACTAAGCTTGCATCTTGTTCTAGTTTTTTTAATTTAGATTCTTGATTTGATACAGCTTGTATTTGTTGTTGGTATAATTTACCTCCTTTAAGTTTATTACCTTCTTTATCATAAGCAGCTTCGTCACCTATTACATTTTTAATTGAATTACCTACTCGACCTTTTAAGATTCTTAAATCATTCTTAGCTTTAAATACATTATGATCAGCTTTTATCTGACTTATACTTAAAGGTTTCTGAGAGTCAATATAGGCTTTAGTAGCTGTAGATATTTCAGACTTACGCCTTTTTTCATAAGCCTTAGTAACTTTCTTTCCAGTAATGTTATCTTTGTAATAACCACCTTGGGGAGATGTTCTATCAACAATCCATATAATATTTTGCTTTCTATACTGTCTCCAACTATTTACATTAGTACTTGGGATATACCCAAATCTTTCTTTAAATATACTTTTAAGCCTTTTTGCGTCGTCTTTTCTACTCATTTTCGTTTAGCCCCTCCTCTGGCACGATTCTTTTTAGGTATTTCAAGTGATAATCGACCTTTTTTATGACTTACATCCTTACCACCTTTACCCATAATACCACGTTTTCTACGCTCGATAGCAAGTTTCTTACGGTATTCTTTCTTAGCTTTAGTACTATTAATCTTCTTTTGTTTTCTTTTTTGTTTCTCGTAGGACTTCCGGCCTTTAGCGGATTGATAGTACCGAGAAGTCTTGCCAGGTTTAGACGCTCGTTTTGGTGCCATACATTCTCCTTCTAACAAGCTCAGGGTCTACATTGGGTAGGATTTTATTTAATTTATCTAGAGGGCTACCTTCATAGGCAACACCAGTTATGTCATTTGTTTTAAGCCAATCACATGCGGCTTTTAAGTCTTGAGTAGTAGCCTCACCACTCTTAACTCTTTTTAAAAAGTCAAGTGTGACGAGGTTATGTAACTCATTAAACTTCTCTTCTGCGGCTTTCTGTGCCATTATGCTGTTTTAGATAGATCAGACCCATCAACATTATGTGATTTAGGTCTATTTTTATGTTTTGCCTTTTTCCATATACCGCCTTGGTAGATAAAATCTTTACCTTTAGTTCCTCCAGTATTCACTTTCATACCTTCATAAGGATATCCATGAGTACCATCTGGTAAAAGTTTACGGTTAGAAAAAGAGCCGTATTCTGTTTTACCTGCCATAATTACATTTCATTCATTAATTGTTCTAATCTTTTCTGTCTCTTAATAAATGTAGAGGCAGGAGCTTTATTCTTAGGATTTGTAAGTATTTTTTCAGCAGGATCTAATATAGGATTGTTCTTCTTCTTAGATCGAGGAGCAGGAGACCAGGAGACATCACCTTTATCCCAGTGATATTCTCCTTGCTTTTTAGCTTGTACCATAATTAAGAGAATAGTTTTTCTTTTACAATTTCTAGTGCCTGATCATCAAGTTTATTATCAGTTCGTTTTACATAAGCAGATAGTACATCTACTATTAATTGCTTAACTGAATCTGATTTAATAAAGGCGAGAAGGATGGGCTTGATTAATAAGGTCATTGTTTTAGTGGGTTAGTTTAATTCTGAAAGTTCTAGTACTCCATCAGTAGATGCATCTCTAATAACTCCTATATTAGAAGAACGAGGGATATCTAAAGTTAATCTTTCATTCTGTGCAATAAAATGACTAGTAGAAGCATTAGCTGTTTGTGTTGCATTCTTACCTATTGAATAACGAATAGCAGCTGTTACTGCTCTTATCGTTATTTTTGTAGTATTGGCTGATAATACTGTATTAGCAGAAGAAGATCCTGCTGCCAATTGTCTAGCTAAATTCATAATTTAGTTACTTTATATTTTATCAAGGGTGCCACGTGTGGCTTTTTCTGAAGTTTTACCTTTAGCTGAAGGAACTACTTTAACTACAGGTGCTGGTGCTGGTGGATCAGCAATTTCTATAACGGGAGCTTCAACTTTACTGGTTGAAACTTTTCCGGACACTTTTGCTTTTTCTTCTGCCATGGGAATCTAAATCCTTCTATAGGTGTACATTGTTTAATTTGTTGTGTTTTAACTTCTTTTTTATAGGCTACTATAGGTACTACATCTGAACACATATGATAAACACGTGATCCAGGTAGTAAAGTAAATCCTTTCTGTTGAAGTTCTGCACATTTTAATGCTCTAACTAATTCATAGTCAAGACGCATCTTTTCAATTTGTCTCTCAGCAGCAGCTTTACAACGTTCAACAAGAGAGCCATCTAAGGGTACCATAAAATTAATTTGACCACCCCAGTTCTCAGCTACAGTGTAACTCTGCTGTTCCATATGTTCATCATATGGTGTAGTGTGGTTGCCCATATAAAATGGGCTAAAAGTCATGGTAGCACCGTTACAAGATATGTTTGGCCCATATACCTGACGACTTGGTGCTCCATTGTTTTGGAACTGTACGGCTTGGTTTGTGACGTTTCCGGTAGCAGCTGCCACTGGATTCGACGTGTTATTTGTTTCACCTTCTGAAGCTCTGACAGGACTTACTGTGAGAAGACAGACAAGGATGTAGTAGTAGCAGTAGTTTCGATAGTTCTGTCTATTTCTATCTTCTCTACTATTTGACTGGCTGCTCTGTCTACTATTTCTAGTGAGAAGTCGGAACCAGCTGTTGTTATCGTGAATACCGAATCTGAGTCGGCTAAGCCTCCAGATGTTGCGGAGGTATGAGTTATATTGTCTCCAGACCATTTTTGTAGTTTGGAGCCGTATACTGTTGTTACGATCTCTTCTGTTATTTCTTGAGTTGTAGTGGTTGTTGAGTTCATTGAGCCTTGGGTGAACTGAGGCGTAACTAACTCTGCTCTTGCTACCGAGGGTGAAAACAGTAGGAAGAGTAAAAGCCATTTCTTCATTCTTCCTTTTTCTTTACCATTGGACAATTTACTGGGGTGCTTCCTTTATCATTTTTATTACCAGTGGTCAAACCGAATGTTGCCAGGGCTCCAGTGAAGACCGACGCAACGAACGTGATATCTGAGTTACCAGATTTCTTAATCATTGGTAATTCCACGTAGTTTAAAGTTATGATAAAGCCAGACCAAACGACTACACCGAGTCGGACAAAAGTTCCAAGGATCTGGATTTGGTGTTCTTGATCTTCAGCAGCATCTTTTAACTTGCCGAGGAGACCTTTTCTTTTTTCTCCTTCCTTTTTTTCTTCCATGCATCAACTTTGGATTGTAGTTGTTTTTGTACCTTTTTCTTAATAGGTTCGAATAAAGATTGAGTAACAGTTGTAGTTGTTACTGCAATAACAGCTGTTGTCACTGCAGTTACTACTACGGCTGTCTCAGGTATTGGCATCTTAATATCGATAACAGGTATCTTTAATGTAGGTGCCTCTGGTTCTTCTGTTGTCTCCTCTGCCTCAGTCTCCTCAGGACGCTCTAAATCAGCTGGAGGGATGATCATAGGCTTATAAGCTGGAACATCCGGTACAGGGCGATATAGAGTCATCCTAGGAAGATCTAAGGCTTTAGGTATATCAGGAGTAGGAAGATTTATTCTACCAAGGGGTACCGACACCAGTTGTAGGGGTCTTTTGTTCGTTCACACCATTCTCTACAGCTGTCTCAATTGCAGCTACAGTACCAGCCTTATCTGCATCAAGTTTTGCTTTAACCCAACCAAGAACAGTTTCTTCTGTGAGGTCAGCATAAGGTACTAGAGTATCTGGTTTTGGTAGATTTACTTCACCAGTAGCTCTGAATGAATAAGTGCCATCAGCACCGTTAACACGATAGATTACTTTATTTACATAACCATCAGCGAGTTCGCGTTGTAGGGTGTTTACTTGCCAAGTTTTAGTTGCCATGATTTACTTTTTAGCCTTAGTTTTAGGGTTGTTTTTGATATCAATTAAATGAGCTTTATAATTATTTTTAACCGTTGTGGTCCAAGCAGCATTACAAATTGCTTGTACATCAGCATCTTCTCCACTGATATCTTTTTCTACAAGGTTATCACTTGCATCAAGATTACCTGGAGTTAAAGAATTCCTATGGTATGTACGAGTTAGTTCCACACCATCTTCTTTAATAATTGTAGCCTTTCGTACTTGTATCGTCCAAGTATCAACTACTTCTATCTTATCATTCTCCGTCGTCTTTGTTAATGCCATTAGGGAAATTCTCCGAATTAAACAGGTTTAGGCTTAGTTTAAAGACTTAGCGTCGGTCTAACTATCCGTCCAGTATGAAACACAGAACATACAAGCAGCGTTAGTATCAACTTGCATACCTTCCCAACTTTCATTATCATAAATCTGCATAAAGTAAAGTTCAGTACCTGATTCAGCATAACACACAGCTGTTTCATCAGCATTATAATTCCAGTTAGTGACCATTACTGATCCAGCTTGTGCATAACCATCACCAGATTTTCTTGAGAAAGGTAAGTTATTAATACGCATAGTTCCTGCACCACTATGGTCTGTCCAAGAACCATAACCTCCAGCAGTAACTTGTCTACCGACTTTTACATACCAACCTCCTACTGAAGAGTAAGTACCACTACCATTAGTACTATGACCAACAAAGTTAGGAGTCCAAGTGCCTTCTTCATAATCGTCTAATTCATTGGCAGCATTATTACCACCTACTCTAATACCACCAGTTATGTTGACGCCAGTTGAAATTGTCTCAAGCTTCTTAGCGTTATCATATGCAAATTCACATTGAGCATTATCATGGAACTTAGCTCGCCATTCATTACCACCAGCATCTTCAATAACGATTGCACTGTCAGAACGAATACCACCAGTACCACCTAGTGTTATATAAGTGTCTACTTGAACACCTGTTGAAGTTGTCTTACACTTCAGAGAATTATCATAGTATAAATCAACTGGACCATTAGATGCGAAGGTTGCAGAGTTTTCATTACCTGCACCTAAAGCAATACCAAAATCATGGTTATTGAATACATCTAACCATAGTTTACTACCAGTGTCATAGAATTTTGCATCACTATCAGATCCTAAGCATAGTTTTTTACTATCGCCTAAAATTACACCGTCAGAATTAGTTTCAAACTTCAGACTATTATCAAAAAACAGCGCTAATGATCCATTATTATTACAAACGAAAAATGTTTCATCATCTGCCTCATTCTTAACTCTAAAACCATCAGTTCTGAAAAGTAGTTCTCCAGTAGAATTTTGTATAGCACCTTTAGTATTATTATGATATATCTTCATATCACTGTCAGCTCCGAAGATAGCCATACCAGTAGTAGAACTACTGTGGTCAACGAATTTGACAGAATCACTTACAGCTAGTTGTCCTGTAACTGATGCTCCTCCTGAAGTTGTCTCAAACTTCTTACTGTTATCGTAATATAATTCTGCGGCTCCATTTGCTCTAGCTATTACACCTTGTTCTCCGCCTGCCGTTTGCATGAAAACATCGGAGGCTCCTCTTAAAATAGTACTGGTACTAGCAGTGTTATTTATTAATAAATATCCAGTACCACTATTTAGGAAAGTGTTACTACCGTCATGATAGAAGGTTACATCAGCACCAGTGCCTAAAGTAACCTTAGCGCTGTCATTAAACTTCAGTGTATTAGCTGATTTATCCCAAAGAGCGTTGTAACTGGCACCAGTTAAGTCTAGATCATCAGAAACCTCTATCTTACCAGTTACTGATATTCCTGTACTAGTTGTCTCAAGCTTAGTACTATCATCATAGCGCAACTGAACCTTACCGTTCGCAGTTGCATATAAGAAAGTTTCAGTATTAGCAGCATTCGTAAGACTTATAGCACTACTTCCTACTAATAATGATCCAGTACCGCCCTCTGTTATATAAGAGTGAGATGTATCATGGTAGATTTGTAAATCTCCACCACCTCCAAATTTAGCTATAACATTATCTTCAAATATTAAGTGTTTATCTCCACTATTAAAGTAAATATCTGCACCAGCGTGTTCATTATTATTGAACCAAACATCTCCCTCAAGTTCTACAGCATCACTACCAGAGCCGCTTATTTTTACTCCAGCTGAAGTTGTCTCAAACTTCTTAGTACCATTATGATAAAGCTCTACGGCTCCACCAGAAACTGACTTTATTTGGGTATTAGTTGCTACATCCTGTAGATAGAAATCATCAGCATTAATAATAAAAGATCCACTACCTGTTTCTTTTATGAAAGAATTTCCACCAGAATCATGATAGATTTGTAGATCATCACTAGCTCCGAATTTTATCTTATGATCATCATCTAAAAGAATCTCAAATGAGTTAGTATCTAAATCACCACCAAGTTGTGGAGATGTATCTGCTACAAGAGATGCTATACCTCCTGCTGCTGGAGCTTCCCAACCAACATCGCCGTTGGCATCCATAGTAAGAACTTGATCATTACTACCAGCTGTTAAAGCTGCAGGATTACCAGAAGAATCTCCTACTATAATTTTACCTCTAGCAAGTCCTGCCATCTTAGCAAGAGTTACTTGATCATCTCCTATATGAGCTGTATCTATACTACCATCTACATATTGGTTACTGTCTACTGAGTTTGAAGACATGTGTGATAAATCTACACTACCATCTACTAGCTCGGATGAATCAACAGAATTAGCTGCCAACATCGTGGCTGTAACTGTACCTGTATCACCAGTTGTTACTACTGTACCTGTAACATTAGGTAAGGTAATAGTACGGTCAGCTGTAGGGTCAGTAACAGTAAGAGTAATCTCATGGGCATTATCTGTAGCACCTTCAAATATAATAACAGCATCCTCACCCATGGTAAGGTTACCAGTCATTACATCACCTGACTTGGAAACTAAATTCCCTGTAGCTGTTACACCAGCTTGCCAAGAAGAACCATTATATACTTTAAGTTCATTACCAGATGTATCGAAATATAAATCTCCAGCAGCTAGAGAATTACTGCCACCATCTGTGCTGGGAGCAGAACTTGCTATTTGATAGAGATCAGCAAAATTATTAACATCACTAATATTAGTAGCAACTGTTGTTACGTTAGCACTGACTCCTGCAACCGTAGTCACATTGGCTTGTATACCAGCAACTGTACCGATATTAGTTATAAGATTACTAGTATCAGCAATCGTTGCCATATCAGCAATAACAGCTGAATCACCAAGTAATGCCATATCAGCAACACAAGCACTAGTACCTAACAGGTCCATGTCAGCAACAACAGCTGTAGTACCTAATATTCCTAGATCTTCTACAGCAGCAGCTGTTCCTAGACGTCCTATCTCTGTAGCTTTACTAGCAACCGTAGTTACTTCAGTAGCTTTAGGGACTAATCTATGGAATTTAAATGAAGGTCCAGCTGTATACTGTGCATCAGTCTGTGCTGTTGTCTCAATTAAGATACCAAAACCACTACTTAATGTAGTACTACCACAACCTGTTATAGTTGCAGCATTAGAATGGTTAGTTAAAGTACCTGAAGGGATTGTACACGTACCACTACTAGGTGTATATGTAGCACTTAATTCTTTTATAGATATTATAGTACCTACTCTATCAGCTGTAGTAGCGTTTGCAGCCTCAGGATGGGCTGCTGGTATTGCTGCTTCACTGTCTAATGCTACAAAACCACCTACCTCGTCAATTAAATCGACAATACGATTATCGATAGCTAAAGTGGTAGCTATTTTCGCATCATCAGCTGACCAAGTTTCACCTGATCTTATCTCTTCACCACTATCTATATTGAAATATCTAGCATCAGAAGCTGAAGTAGTGTAATAGGTATCATCAGTAGCAGTATGTGCCGCATGTTCACTATTCGTGATCTTAGCTGCACCTACTAAATCAGTTGCTGTATCAGCATTACCTGTTACATCTCCTGTTACATTACCTGTAAGAGTTCCTGTAAAGGTAGTTGCTGTTACTCTACCTGTACTTGGATTATAATGGAAATCTCCATCAGTCTCTAATCCTCTATTTCCTGTTGCTTGAGCATCCTCAACAAATGGAATTACATTATTTTCATTTGTATTCTCATTATCAGTGAGAGTAACATGTGTTGCATTGGTAGCAGTACCTGTTACATCTCCTGTTACATCTCCTGTAACACCACCAGAGGCTGTAACAGCACCAGTAAGTGTAGATGTACTATCAACTACTAATGTACCGTCTACGTTTAAATTACCATCAACATCAGCATTACCTGTTACATTAAGATGGTCAGTAATTTGTACAGTACCTCCAGCTGAATCTAATATTAGATTACCGCTACTTGTACTGACTTCATTATCAGCATCAAGACCAACTTCAATGTTTTTAACTAATGCTCCGCCAGGTACAGTCTGCTGTCCTGTGTAGTTAGAAGTACCAGTAACATCAAATTGACCTGCAACGTCTAAGTTACCTGCAACTACTGTATTACCAGTAGCTGCTGCAACAGTAAATTTATTAGTATTAACATCGAAATTACCATCTACCCCAACTGCTCCACTTGCATCTACTGTAGTAAATGTACCAGCCGCTGCAGAGTTTGCACCAATTGTAGTACCATCTATAGCACCACCATTGATATCAGCAGTAGCTATGGTTCCATTGGTAAAGGTTCCAGCTGCTGCTGAACTTCCTCCAATAGTTGTACCGTCAATTGCTCCAGCATTAATATCTACTGTTGCAAGAGTTGCAGTACCATCTACATTTACTGTAGAATCAAAATCTGCAGCTCCTGTAACATCTAGTGTGCCAGGAAGATCTACATTATTTGTCCATTCAACTGTAGTACCATCAGCAGCTGTTTGCAGTACTTGTCGTGCTGCACCATCAGCTAATTTACTAACTGCTATTTCTGCAGTAGCAGAGATATCAGCATTGATTATTGTAGCATCAGCTATTTTAGCAGTTGTTACTGAAGAATCTCTAAGCTGATTTGTTTGTATAGGTTGATTCTGTTGTTCTTGAGCGTGATATAATACTTGGGTTTGGTTATTATCTAAGTCATCAGCTTTAAGTGAAGCTCCTGCTTGGAAATCTGCTTTCGCAGTATCTACATCAGTATCTCTATGAATAAAAATTCTAACTCCACTCTTAGGAGCACCATTTGATTCACAGACATCACTATTAACACCTGTGTTGTTAAATGTTACTGTACCACCACCAGTTGTTGTATAACTAGCAATAGTATAATTAGTAACTAAGATATCATTTAAACGTACTTTAACGTCTGATTCTTGATATGATTTGAAAGAAAAAGGCCACGTTAGGTCCGATCCGTCCCCTGTGCCTTCCCAATAAGTTGTTGCCATGATTTATTTATAAATAGAAAGAACGGGTTGGATGTTCGTAGTCTGCTGTGTTTTACGAAGTCTTTTGATTTTTTCCTGTTTTTGAAGTTCAACTAAATCTTGAATCGCAGGAGATGCTTGAATACTTGCCCATGCCTTACGTCTAGCTTCTTGAAGTATTTTATCTATTTTTATATTATGGAAGAAATCCATACTTTCATAGTCTCCACGTCTTCCAGATCTAATAACTCTATTCATTTCAGCAATAGAAGCTTGAACTTTTGGATTCTTAGCTAATTGAGTTAATTTAGCTTCAAGATTTTGGTTACCAATAGCAGCTTGGAACATAGATCTAATCCTAGGTGAATCACTTAAATCAGTACCTAAAGGTGAATAATAGGTTGATAATCTTAAATCATATCCACTATCAAATAAAAGTTGCCTACCAGGACTGTTATCTAAATTTAAAGATATAGGACTAAAAGCATTAAATGCTCTAGTTAAGAAGTCATGATCTTTAATAGGTCTACCGTTTAGCATATCATATTTAATAGGTAGATCATCTCCAGGTAAGTATTCACTAATTAAGTTTCTATTACGTAGTGCTTGATCAATACCAGATCCTAATTCACGAGTATATGGTGTAAATAATCTACCTATTTCATTTCTTAAACCAGCTAATGGTATTGTATTATTCATTAAGCTAGCAATAATCCTCTCTGCTTGACCTGGACGACCAGCAAATAAATCAACGAATTGTTGCATACCAGCAAGGTATGATTTACTTGCTATACCTTGAGCTAATACAAGTGAGGTTTTAAGTAGTTCTTTTTCTGTCCATTCACTTCCCATTAACATACTATTATCACCAATATCAGCAATAAGAGATATGATTTGGTTAAAAGGTTCTAGGGATTCATAACCTATCCATACACCACCTAATTTTATATGACGTGGTTTATACCCAGCATCTAACCATACTTGACGTTTCTGTCTATCAGTAGGTCCATTACCAGTTACATTACCAGACATCCACGACCAGGTTGCCATAGATACTAAAGCAGTACCCATACCTAACCGACCTGTTTGTAATGCCTTAGCATTCATTAATTCCTCACCTGATGTAATACCATATTTTCTTACATCAGTTAAATCGTCAGCAGTAGCTCTAGCTATGTCATTAAATTCTTTAACTAAAAAGTTAAATCCAGGGGTATGTTTAGCAGTTAAGGCAAGACCATTAACACCAGTTCGTGCAAACAAGAAGAAAGGTTTAGACCATGGATGAGCAGTAAATACATCATTCAATCCTTTTGCAAATCCAGTTAGTTCTTGTGTTAATGTTACTTCTTTTCTTCCAAACTTAACAGCTTCATCTAATATATCACCATTACCATCAAATATTTGACCGTAGAAATCTTGTTCATAAGCTTGCATTAATTCTCTAGTAATCTCAGGAGTCTTACCACCTGCAGATTGTATATCTAGAACATTACGCATAGCCTTCTCACGAGCTTTAGCTCTACCTAAAATAAAACCAAAAGCATCGTCAGTAGCAGCCATGATCTTAGTAGAGTATGATAGTAAATTACTATTATTAGCATTCCTAGCCATATTTGCCATAGCAAATGCAGCTCTATCACCATCTGTAGCTCTACCACTATCTTCAGCCCAACGTCTTAGGATCTCCCAGTTATCATCTTGTCTAGTAAATTCTACATAACGTGATTTGATACTAGATACATCACCACTCCAATAAGAGTTAAGTCTAGTTTTAAATAATTCAAATGATTCAGGAATAGCTTCCATCATTGCATTAATTGAAGCTAAACTTGCACGTATTGTAGCACTATCTCCAGTAAAAGGATACCTCATTAAGGCACCAAATGCTGTAGACATAGGTCTTAAGAAGGTAGCAGTACTTGTACCTAAGATAGCTCTTAATGGAGTTTTAGGTCCACTTAGTACACTATGTACAAACATTCCTTCAAGTTCTCTAATTAATGCACCAGTTCTATCAGGTCCATTAGGATCTATCCTACCACCTTTAATCATCTTCCTAGCCCAATTATCAAAGTCATCAAGACTATTAACAGTCTTCATAGAAGAGAACGTTTCAAACAAGGCATTCATTAGATTCTCATCAGCATCTTCTTTAGCAATCTTAAGGATAGACATAATAGACTCCCTTGTATCTGCCATTTCTTGTGTTAATGTTGACTCTAAGAATTCCCTTTGTTTACCAGCTCCGATCTGTCTGAAGTTATCTGATTTGATAATTCTAGCTTTTTTGGTTTCTTGTAATGCAGTTAATAGTGTATCTACAACTTGTGCTGCAGGTCCATCTATATCACCAAGATCAACTATGTCTGCTAGTTCTCTACCAGCAATACCTGTATCTCTTATTTGATGTAGTAAACTACCTACAGTTAAATCAGCTACAACTATATTCTTACTAGTGAATGTTTCGATAGTATCTATAACTTCACCAGCTGCATTAGTAACAGCATAAGTATCTTTAGATTTATATAACTCTTCTAGATATTCTTTAGCAGTCATTTCAGCTGCATTTCTACCTTGAGTTATACGTTGATGAGCCAGGATTGAATCACCAAATATTTCAACTAAAGTCTTTCTACTACGTTTAGCTGCTTGTACTACCTCTTGAAACTTATCATTACTGTATAATCTTCTCAAGATGCTTTCAGCCGTAGCTTCACTTACATCTCCTTCTCTAGCAATACGTTCACGTTGAACAGGAGTTGTTACAGAACCCGTAGATCCATCTTCAGCACCCCATTCATTACGTACTCTCTTCTGTGTTTCCCAAGCTTCGTAGGGTGTTTGTTCTGATATATGAGCACCTTGAGTAGAATCAGCAATTGGTCTATTCTTAGATGCACGGAAGTCAGCATCTCCTTTTCTAAGTTCAGAGATACCTTTTTCTATATCTTGATTTTTAATACTTTCGTTTCTAATTTTTATTTGATTAATAGCTTTTGTACTACCTTTACCTATCAAGTGAGCAGCACCATCGAATATAGTACCTATACCCATACCTTCAACGATGTTTTTGAATTTCATCATTACAGGATGGTCAGTATCATTAGTTGATATAGGAGTATCTATAAAGCCATATTGTTTTTTTAAAGCACCTAGTGCGTTATGTCCATCTGATTCCTTAGATATCAGATCAGAAACAGCACCGACACCAGCAGCTCTTACATAACTATTTGCAAGTAAAGTACCAGTAGCTGTAATACCTAATCTAGCAGCAGTTAATTTAGCTGCAGGTATTATAGCAGCGGCTAATGTACCGAAGTGTACAACACCTCTAGCTAATTTACCCCACCATGTTTTAGTTATTATAGGATTATCATAGTCAACAAAAGGATCCCAATCAGGTTTGTATACACCCTTCTCTTTTCGTTCTTCTGCCATTTCACCTGTTAACGCATCTACTGTACGTTCAGGAAATGTTGCTAGTGAAGAGGCAGTATCTTGTATACCGCCTGATAAGATTGATTGACCTTCTTTTGCTAATGCTTTCAAACCCCATTGATCTGCTTCTCTTGGATCATTTTGTATATCTACAGCTTTTTGATCTTCAGCTTGTCGTTTTTGCTGTATTTCTGCTGTAGCTTCTTCTTGTTTTTCCAGTTCATCGACATATTGTAACCCTGCTTCTGCTTCTTCAGCAAGGCGTTCTACATCGACTTCTACGGGAGAAAGATCTATTGGCATGTTCTTATGTCATTAATGTATCCCCAATAAGTGCCTTAGCAACTTCTGGGGCTAGGTTATTTAGTTGTAGATATGGTGGTAAGTCTCCAACTTGAGCTATAAACTGATCGTTTAATTCTTGTGGTATATTTACTAAAGTTCTATACGAACTATCTATTAATGCGTATTGTTGTGATGTTTGAGCCTTAGCTCTTAATTCTTGTACAGCATCTTCTTGTAATGTTTCTTCATTCCTACCACGGAAATCAAACTTTTTAGCATCTATCATTGTTATACCATCGTCTGTATTTAAAGCTCGTAATGTTTTAGAAGGGTTAGGTTTACGGAACAGCTCTCTTGTTGCTGGTGTTAACTCATCTTCTGGTATAACTGTTTCATTCTCTTTAATTAATCCTACAGCATATAATCTACGTCGAAGTAATTTTCCAGGAGTTATTTTTAAACCACCTGTAAATTGCTTATAATATATAGGCATTTGACCGCCTCTACCTGCTAATACATTTTTATGATAAATAAGAGCTTCTTTAAGATGGGGCTCTTCTCCTACCCAAGGTTGTTTGCTATCAATTAAAGTTGGATCTTTTGAAAGAGCTTCTTTAACCCTATTCATATCACGAATTTCATTCTTAGGTTGTGTTTCTCCTCCCCATTCAGACCAACTGGTGTCACCTTTACCACCTACATCCAACCCTTTCTCTACTCTATCTATACCAGCTTTAAATGCTTCTTCTTCAGTAGCACCTTGAGCTATAGCAGCACGAAAGGCTTTATTAAAATGAATAGTTGCATTATCTTTATAAGCTCGCCACTTAGTTGTTTTATCTTTTGAAGCATCTTGTTCTAAAGTTTTATCATTAACTCTACCTGTAATAAAACTATCACGTCTTGTAGAATCTATACCAATACCGGTAACTTCTCCCATCCACTTTTTCTTTAAGATTGGATCTTCAAATCCAACGAGATCAGCAGTACTAAGAGTTTCACCTCTACTCTGTCTCCAAATTAATTCTAAATTTAATTCACGATCTGGTACAGTTCCTTTAGTATAAAGGTCTTTTAATTTATCTGGAACTTGTTCATAAGAGACTTGGAACTCTGACATATATTGATTAATTAAATCTTGTTTAGCCTTCCAAGATATAGGTTCTTTAGATTCATAAATTTCATTTATTTTATCATTAACCCACAGTTTTCCCTTATGATCTCTTTCTTCTTTTATTGCAGCCTGTTCATTATTATCATGCTCACGTATTTTTTTTAATAACTTATTAACATCTTTTTTCCAATAGTCTCTAACAGTAACTATATGAGGATTTTCTTCAGTACTATCAGCTGCTTCAAACTGATGATTGAGCATATTTTCAATAGTTTCTCTACTGACCTTACCAGTAGCATATGCCAGCTCTATATGTCTAAATGCTTCTTGTCGTGCAAGATCCTTACGTCCATCATGGAACCCTTTATACATATTAATATATGTAATTAAATAGTTAGGATCACTTTCAATTCGAATAGCTAGATCTTCAGCTCGACGTTCTTCCCATACTTTAGCATTTGCAGCTGATTCTTCCCTTTTATATTTATTATAACGGTCGTCTCGCTCTTTCATCATATATGTAACTGTATCTCTTTTAAAGAGACCTAAAGGACCACCTAAAACATCTTTATGTTTATGGTAGATCCATGCATCAATAACTTGATCAATATAATCTCGTTCTACACCACTACTGAGCTTCCATGTTGTCACTTGTAATGAACCATCAGGATTTGGAGGTGCAATATGTGCAGGTAATTCAACCCTCATACCTGCTTGCATCTCTTTATGCATATTCGTATACATACCCCTGAATTGTTTTGCACTTTTAATTTGTCCATGACGTGCTGCATAAGAACCATTAGGGCCATCCATAAGCCTTTGTGGAGCTTCTGTATTTTCAGGTGATATTTTTGCTGTATCTACTGCAGCTTCTACACCTAAAGTTTGTACTTGGTTTAATAATGGTTCTGTTTTATTATACTGTGCTACATCTTTATCAGTATTAGCTAAATCTTGATAGACTCTCCACTGATCACCGTCAACAACTTGTTTAATAAGCTGCTTACTATTTGTAAATCTTGATGCAAATTCATTATATTCAGCTTGATCTTTTATAAAGGCTTTAGTCTGTTTTGTAAGATCAACACCTTGCTTCGTTAAACCAGCTAGTTCTTTTGGATATTTAGCAGCCCTATCATGTAAATGATTGTACTGTTCAATTAATAAATTAAAGTACTGATCGTTTCTACGGGTTTGTCTATCAATCTCTTCATTAATAACAGGAGCCATATCAGCACTTTCTTTTAAACCAAAGTGCTCTTGCATGGTCAACTGACTTGATCTAGGGGAGAGTGAATCTCTCCCTAGTGTTTCATAATAACTACTACTCATGATATAACCTCCATAGGTACATCGACTTTATCATAGTGAACTCCTAAGTAACCATTAGACATTACATCTACAGCCATTGGATTGATCTTTAAAACATCTTGTGCTATAACACCACGATAACGAGTGTGCTTATCTTTCTTATAATTCCATGTATAAATTGTATAACCTTTTGGAGACTTACCATCTTTTTCTATATTCTCTTTAAGTTTAATATCAGATGGGAGTAATGCTGCAAAAGACATAGCAGAACCAGCTAAACTCATTCCCATACTTAAACTATTAAAGAATTGACCTCTTCTATCTTTAGGAGGCATATGTACAGGTACACCATATTCAGGACGTACTCCAAGAGCTTCTCTATTTTTAGCATGAGCATTCATATTGTGTCTTCTAATTTTCTGATACTTCAGAGCCATATTAGTACCAAATGTAGAATCAAGAGAACTTTCTATAGCAGATTGTGCATCAAGAATCTTCATATAAGCAGCTTTATTGTAGCTTCTAGAGCGACTTTCTCCAGATTTAGTATCTACACCTTCAGTTCTATAAATTTTAGCAGCTTCTTTATGGGCTTGAGCTTGTTTTACTCTAGCTTGACCTAAAGTATATAAAGCATTTTGATACACATCACTCTGTGCTCCAGCTCTACCTGCTGCTATTTTCTGTCTACCTCTTTCGAAGTCGACTTCTCTATTCCAGTATTTTAATGACTCAGAATGATATTGAGCTTGTTTCTTTTGGTGCTCAATCTTAGCTTGCTGTCTTATTCCAGCATTAGGATCAGGAGCGCACACGGCAAAATTCTATAAAGGACAATTGTTTAGGCCCGTGAGAAATTTCTCGCAAAAATTTAAAGCCTAAAAATTTGAGTAGTTTTAAGTGGACTGTATTACGTTTATCTACAATATTCCATAGAAGAGGTTCTTCTCTAGATTGTATAAAACGTTTAGCTTCTCGTGCAAAAGTTATTGGATATTCTAAGATAGCAGGAGTGCATAACATCCATACTTCTCCATCAGGACCAACACCAGCCATACCGGCAGTCTTGCCGTTAGGCACTTCGAACCACACGCAGGATCCTCTGTGAACAGCTAAAGGTAGCTGCTCCATAGGATTCAACCCGTGACCCTCTTCGACTTCTCTACGGTCATCTGGAAGCAGATTAGAGGCCACCTGTAAGGCAGCCTCAATTGTTGCTGGGTGAATATATTTTGACATTATGATCGGCGGTAATGCATAGCAGACCAGTCACCTTCCCAAGACATTGCTCTTAGTGTAGCAGGTGCTGGATGACTTGATTTTAATGTTATTCCTACATTCTTATTATTTTCATATACAGGAATGTCTTTAATTTTTTCTGCTAAATATGGTGCATCTGATACAGCATATTCATCTAAATCTGTGGATTCATAGACCTCAGTGAAATCAGTCTTGCCTACTCTTGCAAGAGTTGTTTCATATAATCCTATTTTACCAAAATTTAATTTAATTCTATGTACAGTTAGTTTAGAATTAACATCAGATCTTACTCTACTTCTACCTTCAATTTGTTGTACATAAATTCTAGGAAATTCTACACTATATTCATATAGATAACCTATTTTTAATGTAGCACTAGACCAATTCCCAGGTACTGTAAAGTCATCATTATTAATAACAGTACATTCTGCATACCTACCAGTTCTAGTTGTACCGCTATCATCATCAACAATAACTAATTTTCCATTAGGTGTAGTTACTTGATCTATCCAATCAGATTGATTTGTAAATGTAGTTAAATTAGTAGTAGCACTATATGAACCACTACTAACAGTAGTATAGTTATCTAAATGTAATAGATAATTAATATTATCTTGATCAATACTAGGATCTGCATCAGCTTGCATTAGATTAACTTTCTGTAAAAAGTTATCTGTATCTAAATAATAGTATTCATCTTCTATACAGAAATGGTACTTAAGTGGGTTATTAAACTTCCATTTAAACCATGCAGCTTGCATGTTTTCAACTCCTTCACCCTGTCTAAAATAGCGATAACCAACAACAGTATCAGAATCGGTTTTACCAAAAAAGATTAGATTATTCTCTCTAGAATTTGTAACATGATCTATATCTTTTGGTAATATAGTAGGTACAAGTATACTTGTTTCCATTAATGAAGGTTCACCTTCTCGTCTTACATCTCCTACTTCTACAAATCTACTATATTTATTAGAGTTATCTACCCAACCTACAGTTAACCCTGTATCTATTGGGGGTACAACTTTATTATAATTATAGTTACTTAGAGCTCTAAGTTTAGCTGTATCAGGATTGAAGACTGTATCATCAGCTGCTAGTAAGAATTGTGCATTAGTACTGAAACATAATAAACCACTATTAGTTTCTATACCATCGAATAAATCTGAAGGAAATTTTGAAGCACAAGATATATCAACTGGATCTATAGCACCAATCGTTAAAGCTGAATTATTCCAGAATTGAGGTTCAGTTAATGTACCAGGTTTAGATGTAATAACATTTTCACCAGCTAAAAATACTAATCTATTACGGAAAAATAAAACTTTATTAATCTTTTCACCTACAAAAGTTGGTATCGGATTAGTTACATTATCACCTACTAATCTATTCTTCCATAGATGTTGTTTAACTAAGAAATATATAGCATTTGCAGTCCCTGTTAAGGTACCACTACCGTCATCTTGATGCCTTTCAAGTATATGAGGCATAGTAGCTGCATCAAACGTACTCTTGATACCAGGTTCTGCACATTCAATCCATGCACCTCCACCATCTGTACTATTTATACCGTTAAATTTTACATAGTAATCATCTTCATCAGACATTCTGGTATTAGCTACTTTAACAATGGCACCATTTTTACATTGAATAGGTAATTTAGTTACATCATTAACAGTCCCTTGCATCACTCTCATAAGATCTTGATCAACAACCTCTATATTAAAAGGTGCTTCACAACTTAAGTATACACCAGATCCTATCTGAGTTGCAACTATAGGGGCTTCTAATCTCTGAGTACTATTACCAGTACCTGTTAGATTTATTGCTGTACCAGCTTCAGCATTAGCTAATGTAGTTGCAAGTTGAATTGTATTATCATCTATAACAATTATAAAATAATCTGTATCATGTGTTAATCCTCCAAGGGCTGTACCGCCAGCACTATCGTAGGCTAATTTTGCACCTGTACTAAGACCATGATCAGTAATAGTAATTCTATTATTTCCTGTAGATACATCACCAGTTGCTATAGTATATGAATTCTCTTCACCATTAGCTTCAGTTATAATACCACCAACTATAGTATCAAGTGTTACTGCTGTATCTGCATCAAAAGGGGTAGGTACAGGTCTTACGGCTTTAATATCACCTTTAACTGGTATAACTTCATGATCTTCTATTTCAACAGTAAAATCTGGATTATCAGTATAAATATAACGTGTATTACTACCTCCTGTGTTAGGTCGTTCCGAAAATCTACCACCATCAGCTGCGGTAAATGTAACAGTAGTTGAATCTCCTGTTGTCCATCCTTCTCCACCATGTAGTAATATAACATCTGTATTATAAGAACATGCCCAAGAATCATTTGCACTTGAAGAATCACCTACTTTACCTTGTTGACCTAAAACAGTTACACGGAAAATTAAATTTCTATTACCACTTATTGTAGCTGTAGCAGCTGCACCACTACCTCCACCATCTGCAGAAGGTCCTATAGCAACAGTAGGAGCCGATGTATAACCAGTACCACCATGTGTGAGTCTTATGCTGGTAACAGCACCACTGCTATTTACTAATGCTGAATCAGCAATAGCACCTGTACCTCCTCCTCCAGAGAAAGTAATACTAGGTTGGAAAGCACTACCAGGACGTGTGTAAGCTTCAGCGGCTGTAGGCTCAGTTGGGAACTTAGGTGCCATATGAGTTTGATCATAACTACTACCACCTGCAGTTACATTAATTGCAGCTACTGGTCTATCAACATTAAATACTTGGGTACCAATACCTGAACAATTACCACTTCCATACTGTTCTCCTAAGGTATTATCAGTTAATTTAAGCTGTGTAGCTACATTTAGATTTGTTGTAGTTGAAGTTCTATAAATATTAAGTCCATACTGTCTACCATTCTCTGATCTTAATATTTCAACATAAGCAAAATGTCTATCAGGTCTAGCTGTTGTTAGATCAGCAGCCATAGCTACTGTTTTACTTCTGTTATTTAAGAACGTAGTATCATTAATAGTTAATGCTTGGATATCTTCTGAATCTGTACTAGGATCTGGAGTTAAGTAAGTGGTAATAGATGTATGATTTGAGTTACCACTATTATAATTAGTTCCACCACTTATTGTACCACCAGCTTCATAATAATGTACTTGCTTTTCAGTACCATCATTACAACTCCACATTCGAATCTTACCATCAGCTGCTACTTGACCAATATAAGATCCTTCTACTTCATCACGGAAGTAATGGAACCATGAACCACCAGATTGTACATTAGTAATAGGAGCTGTACCTATTCTTTTAGATCCTGGTCTTTTATATAAACCATAAGTAAGATCAGGTATGGCATTAACAACACTTCTAACTTGTCCAGGTGTTTTTAATTGATCTGGTTGTTCAGAAATACCTCCAGTATAACTAGGTATTGTTTGTGTAATTCCTGCCATTATCTTCTAAGATTCCTCCATGGTTGATAGGTTGTATGTACAGTATCTTCAGGGAATCCAAACATAGAATGATTACCTTGATTACATTCATACTCCATACAAGCAGCTCTAGCATATGCTTCCTGACTTTGTAGTAATTGAACTAGTTGAGGATTAGATACAAGCTGTGTAGCTGCCATACGACAAGCTCTATAAGTTACATATCTTCTGAATACAGAAGGTAAATCTTCATAGTTAAATAATCGTGTAATATCTAAATCTATACCATCAGAATTTAATTCAGACCAATCATCTGTATGATCCATCTTATCATATAAATATCCATTCCTTTTTACTACATCATAATTACGATGTGTCCATCCTTTAGAGACATCCATCTTTAAAATATCATTACCTACAGCTATCTTATTAGAAGCATCCTTTTTATATTGGACATGCTTTTCAGTATTAAAATGCCAGCCCTCATTCTGAACATCAATATTAGAATCTCGTAATAAGTTATAAATAAATGCAACCTCAGGATTATCATATGTTGAAACATTATTTGAGTTCTTAGTAAATGTTCCTAAAGTTGTAACTGGAGACTGACCAATGGCTCCCAGTATTGAGTTTACAGCGGAGAGTTCGGTCTCGGTATCAATTGTCGTGGGTTGTGCCATAAAATTATATAAGAAAAAAGGGGAGCGTGAGAACTCCCCTAATGTACATTACCCGAATGCAGCAGGCTTTGTAGCTGTTCCGCAGAACAGTTCAACAGCAGCGGCAGGGTTTAGATAATCAGCTCCCATTGCCAACCTACCTAGAATGACATCTCCCTGATAAATCACGGATACATCACCTGAAGTAACTTGAACTTGAGGTCCGATTGCTTCAACAACACCAGCGGCTTCCTTCTGGAAGATAAGTCCACAGCTATTGTTGAACTTAGCTTCTTGTCCGTAGTCGTTAACGGTGTCATTATGCTGATCACCCATTGCTTCACCAACGAATGAACCTGTGTTACCAGGATCAGTTGTGCCAGGAGCAGTGGCAGATGCAGCGCCATACTTAGTACCAAACTTACCGAAGAAAGGTATATTCATGGATTTGTAGATCTTGATTCCGGCGATCTCGTAAACACCCTTACCTGATTGCAGGGCATCTCCTTGCTCGTCACGGTTAACAAGATAAGCACCAAGACCAGAACCATCTAGACCCTTAATAAGAGCATAGTATTGGCGTGGGTTCAATACACCCACACGGCCTTCAGTTGAAACTCCCTTCTCGTCTAGTGCAGCTGCAGCATCATAGAATGCAGTCACTAGCTTGTCAGGATCATAAGCTTCAGCACCTGAGTTAGTAGCAGAACCGATCTGAATCTGTGTTCCGCCTGGTTCTACGAAGTTAGTCTTCGTTACAGGTGATGCTTTACGTGCAGCCTTAGAAATTGCACGGAAGATACGACGGTCATAGTTCTCTGCTAGAGCATAACCGATCTTACGTGAGATCTCACCCCTTAAATCATAGTGGGCAAGAACTTCATCTAATTCATATACAAATGCACTGGAGATGAGCAAGTCATCACAAGTGATTGTCTTCTCTGCTACTGGAGGAGCATTGTCTGAGTTACCAAGAATGGACTGGCCAGGAGTATGGAACTCACTATTGGTCCTACCCGTGTAGATGAACTGCAATGATTTGCCGTTCTTTAGGGTACGCTTGGTTACTAGATCCCTTGCAATTGTATTGCGTTGGAACCCTTTGAACAATTCTCCAGAAAATAGCTTGAGGAATAAAGCCCGACGCTCGGTAGTTGTAAAGGTACTACCTGCTCGGGTCGCATTATCAGCACCTGGTGCGGTCAGTGACGACAGCAGGGCTGAATTCTGATGAGCCATTTATCTGTTTAAAGATTGTATTGTTTACTTTCTTACGCGTAATGGTTTGATCAATTATTGTTGTGGTCTTTCCCACCGTCTAGACGGCTAAGGGTATCCTCCTTGGAGGGCCAAAGCCAATGAAAGAGAGGTCCGACTCTGAGGTGCCTCTCTTCCTACTCAACCTGTTAGAGCTTCTTCTAAAGATTGAGGTTCATCATCATCTACTCCAGGTGGTTGAACATCACTAGGACTATTGTCTACTGGATCTTTAACTTCTGGTTCAGGTGAAAGTGATGTGACCGAAGCCATCATCCCTGCTGTTTGATGTGCCATTAATATTCTTTTGTAAGTGGACAAGGACAATCACCCCGACAATTACTGTGTGCATGTAAATGCAGAAATTCTGTCGTGGCGAAGAACCCCATGAGCAGTATAAGAACTGCCCACGGGGATTCAAAAAGCTTCATCAGAAGCTATACTTGGTGCCTATTTTAGTAGCCCAACTATTATCGACGTCGCCGTCATTAGTTTGGACTGCAAGCTCACCATAGAAGTCAAGCTTCTCGGTGGCTGCTACGGTTGCACCAACTTTACCTGACAACTGATTGTCAGTATCGTCAGCACCATCGGTTGCTACAATGGCTGGACCGCCTTGAATGTAATATCCAAAACTATCAGTCCCACCTTCATAACCTACATGGAGGTCAGTGGTAGATCCTGTGTAGTCAGCTCCATCGTATGAGCCGTTGTTCTCCACGTTCACGTAGACTCCGGCGAAAGCCGGTCCTGCAACGAGTGTGGAAGCGAGTGCTAGTGCTAATGTTTTCATTAATAAAGTTTAGGTTTGCTTTGTATAAGGCACGCCGCGATACTTTAGTTGGATCTTTTTTTGCATGGATCTTCTCCTTAGTACCACACCCCCGTTCCATGATGTGGTTTCATGCGTTCCCGTTAAGGAATGAACGGACGCGGTTGCCTGTGGCTTCTACTGATTCGACTATCGAGCCGCCGTATTACCTAGAATACTCCAGGTATGATTTGTCCAGTAAAAATATAAGAACCAATTGCTGCAATGAATCCCATCATAGCGAGCTGTCCGTTGACACGCTCAGCGTTTTCAAAGTAAGATTGATCGATTACTTCTACTTGTGGTTCAGTTGCAAATTTGTTGTTAGACATGAGGTGTTATGATAAATATACTGGGCGATGACGAAAGTTCGGGTCGCCGGTATGTTAGGCTAAATCTAGTGGAAAGTTATGTGCATTTCTTTCATGCATTACTTCCATACCAAGGTTCGCACGGTTCAATACATCAGCCCAAGTAGGTACTACCCTACCATTGGCATCAAGTATTGATTGATTGAAGTTAAATCCGTTAAGATTAAACGCCATTGTTGAGACTCCCATGGAGGTGAGCCATATGCAAACCACTGGCCAAGTAGCCAAAAAGAAATGAAGAGAACGACTATTATTAAAAGACGCATACTGGAATATTAACCTCCCGAAGTATCCGTGAGCAGCTACAATGTTATAGGTTTCTTCTTCTTGACCAAACTTGTAACCGTAATTTTGTGATTCGTTATCTGTTGTCTCTTTAATAATGGAACTGGTAACCAATGATCCGTGCATAGCAGCGAACAGAGCTCCACCAAATACCCCCGCAACTCCCAACATATGGAAAGGATGCATAAGGATATTATGTTCCGCTTGAAAGACAAACATAAAGTTGAATGTACCTGAGATTCCCAACGGCATACCGTCAGAGAAACTTCCTTGTCCGAAAGGATAAATGAGGAATACTGCGAAGGCAGCTGAGACTGGTGCTGAATAAGCAACTGAAATCCAAGGTCGTGTTCCTAATCTATAACTCAATTCCCATTGACGTCCCATGTAGGCACAAATACCAATGAGAAAATGAAATACAATTAGTTGATAAGGTCCTCCATTATATAACCATTCATCGATATTGGCAGCTTCCCAGATGGGATAGAAATGCATACCGATAGCATTGGAGGAAGGAACAACAGCACCAGAGATGATGTTGTTACCATATAATAATGAACCCGCTACAGGTTCTCTGATCCCGTCTATGTCAACGGGAGGTGCAGCAATAAACGCAATTATAAAACAGGTTGTTGCTGTTAATAGTGCAGGGATCATGAGCACACCGAACCACCCCACATAGAGGCGGTTGTCGGTACTCGTAACCCAGTCACAAAATTCATCCCAGTTTTGAAGTGGGGACTTGTTTAATGTGGCTGTAGTCATTTAAGATTTAGGATAAATTTGGGCAGCTTCTAATAAGATTTTAATTTTCTTTTTAGGAGGCTGGCCTTTAGAAGACTTAACTTTTTTATCAAATTTTGAATAATGATCAGGCATTTTTCTTACCTCTCTTTTTTCTAGGTTTACTTACTTGATCACCTTTATTCTTCCAGTAATCATTATTCTTCTTCCATTCAGAAGGAGTCATTCCTGTTATAGGATCACGAAGAGTTCTACCTTTAGCATCATACTTAAAAGGACTAAGAGGTGATATCTGATTAGCTGCATCAGCTATTCTAAGACTAGCTTTATTATTCTTTTTAGGTTTCTTAGTAGTAGCCATTACTTTTGTTTAGAACCTTTCTTCATTCTAGTCGTCTGATCTGGAGCTGGATATTTATCACTAAGTTTCTGTAATTTTTTTTGTAACTTTCTTCCAAGACCTGTTCCTCTATCAGGTGCAGGTGGTGGTGGTGGTGGGACAGGCTTAGGAGGTGGTGGTACATGACGTTCGTTGCCTGATTTAAAATAAATTCCCATGATTAAAATGCTAAGTTGTCAGATCGTGCTAATTTTTCAATAACATCCTGTCTATATGCAGGGTCGTTATCATATCTTCTATCAGACATAGCTGATACAAGTTCTTGTTGACTTCTATATACATCTTTAGTAGATGATGGTGCTTTACCTGTTACCATAGTTCCTTCAAATCCTACTGCGTTTTGGTACTGTTGTTTTAATCCATTGACTGCAAACTTAATAGCCTCAACACTTCCTGTATTAACTATACTATCAAAAGCTTCAATAGATTGAGCGTCTAAATTTTCACCAGCCCAGCTTACCATAGTATCATAAGCTTGTTCTCCACCAGCAAAATTCTTAACAACATTAACATCTGAATCAGATAGATCAGCTGCTTCACCAGTTTGTTCTTGAGGATTGTTACGTTGAACTTCCATGTAAGCTTTAACTAGATCTTGAGAACTCATAGAAGAAAACTTCTGCATAGTTTCATCAGATAACTTACCATCATTATTATAGAACTCATCAGATGCTGATGTAATTAACTCAGCCCCTTCAGAATATGTTGGAGAGTCTTCTTCAGATGTTTCCTGCAACACTTCTTCTTGCTCAGTTTCAGCTTCAGGTGTTTCTTTTTCTTCTTGGCCATCTTCTCCTAACTTCTTTTGAAGTTCGATGTATGCTTTTTCTAATGCTTCTGCATCTTTATATTTACCAGCAAGTAATTCATCTTGACTACCTTCTAAGGCTTCGCCAACTTCTAGTGACTCCTGTTCAGCTGGAGTTAGTGCATCTCCTTGTGTAACTGTATCAGTACCAGGATCATATGTTAATGTTTCTGACATAATTATTCTTCAGGTGGTGGGGAAATCATATTAGCTCCTTGAGCCATAATGTTTTGAGCTTGATCAATAGCATCAGGATTCTTATCAGGATCCATCATTGGAGTACCTGCAAACTGACCAGCTTGATCTAATAATGTATTAGCTGCCTGTTGCTGTTGTGCTTGCTGCATCTGTTGTTGTATCTCTTGTTCAGTCTTAACAAGATTAAGAACATCAATACCTTGAGCAGCTGCTAAACGTTTAATAGCTTCAGTAGGATTAATATATTGTAGTAATGCATCAGCTCCTAAACTCTGAGCAACTGTTTGTATGAACTGAGTTAATGCTTGTGCATCTTGACCACGACCTAAGCTGTTTATACCAGCTACGATCTTAGGTCTTACTAAATCCTTAGGTAGTTTAGGTAGTTGATTAGATCTCTGTAGTACTAATAAAGTTCTACGGAGGTAAGGTTCTAAAAATTCTACAGTTAATAATGAATAAATACCACCTAATTGTTGGTCTAATTCTAACTGTGTCATCCGAACTTCTTCAGCTGTTGTGCGTTCTGAATCTCTAACGTTAAGGATTAAGAATGCTTCTGATATTCTCTTCTCTATTGTAAGAGCTAGTTGTGAAGCTGTAGAGAAGTCAGCAGTTTTACCTACTTGTACTACTCCTACATCCTCTGGCCTACCTTGTATGATAGCGCCGTTGCCACTCTGGGCTAATGTCTGAGGTTTAGTTGTAGCAGATGGTGATACCATAAAGACAACTTTAGCAGCTACGCTAGAGCCCTCTACAAGAGCCTGAGACAACCCATCTAAACTAGTTAGGTCACCCATGAACTCTTCTACTCTACCACGTCCGTAATCCTCTCCATCGACTGTATTGAATCGAAGAACTAACCAAGGACTAGCATTCTTCGGTGCTGTGCTGCGGCTATCAGGAATGATCATATCATCTACTTCCTGATGCCAGACCCAACGACCACTACTAGGATCTTGTTTAACGCATGTGTATACTTCTGCGTCGTCTTCATCTGAGCCTTGTGTTGATTTGGTATTAGGATCATTAGGCTGTATAGGTTTCGACTCAATTCCTAATACTTTTCTACTAATTAATTCCTTCGTTACTATTTCAATAACGTTACCATTACCATCCCTGTTGACAACATAACGTTGTAGCGGGAAATGTTTCAAGCCATCCTTACCCATAAAGATAAGTGCATTACCTGAAACAATTAAATGTTTGAGTGCTTGGTGTACGACTACTCTATCGCTTGATGCGGCTATGTAATCCATAACCATCCGTTCCATCTTAGCGAATGATAGGTCGAGTTCACTCCTCATTGCTGGATCTAATTCTTCACCTAACTTATCATCTCTAACTTGTAATTTAAAGAATGTAGTTTCAGGTGGCAGTAAGGATAACATTAACTTAGCTGCTAATGTTACTACTGCTTTAGCTCCTACTGATTGCCAGGGTTGTAGTAAGTTTTTCTTACTATCTCTCTGACCTAAATCATGTTGTACAAGATATGGTAAGGTAAGTTCGGAACACTTAACTGCAGTATCTAAGAACTGTGCTCTATTTCTAGTCAGTTTAGTGTACCGTTCACTTGCCTTATACATTAGGTGTTCCTCCACCTGAACCAGTTCCTGCACCTATATTAATAGGTATTCTCAGTGCTTTAGCACCTTTCTTAACTGTACCTGGGGTTTCTTTCTTTCTAGTTGATCCGAATTCTACACCTTTAACCTCATCAGGATCCACTAATTCTTTTTTAGTAGGTAGTGCTGCTGACTTTGCTATCTCATTACTCCTTGTTTTAATTGGAGGAGCTGATGGCATAGCCACAGGAGGAGGTGAAGGTGCTCTAAAGATACACATTAGTTTTCATCTAATAATTGTTTAACATACTGAACCACACTAGCTTGACCAGCACGGTACATAATGGTGGGTAGTTGTTCTTTAGGGTGGATGGGTTCATTAGGGAATTTGTTTTCTAATTCCTCAATTAATTTTTCAAGTCTTTCGCTATGTATGTTAAGCGTACTTGGGTAGATTTGTGTTTGCATGTTCGAAGAATGCTGGCATACGTGCTCGCTGTGTCTCAGAAAACTCGGGTGCTTTTCCTTCATACATTAAGCGATCACTTGCATCCAGCCAAAAATTTTTGTCCAAATATTTATCGGCAGTATTTATACCTAGAGGTTCCATAATCCAGTTAATTGTGGCCTTCCTAAGTTTATCCAGAGAAGGAGAAGGACGTAAACCCAACTCACGACATACAAGACTATTAGCTCCGACGTGGATCTGTTCGTCGCGCGAAATGTCAGCACTAACTGTACGAAGAGCAGCATCCCCATTAAACCTAAAGAAAGGGAGTAGAACGAAGAAGATGGCCCGTTCTGCGACCAGAGCTTTTGTAATGGTGTGGTCAGGGTGATTAATCCATGCATCTCTTATCCTAATTGCTTCTTTTTCTGCATTTTCATCTGCTCCAAGGGCACTTGTGTAGTACCCCAGAGCAAGATCATGTCTTTCTTCATCTTTAACATTATCTGCTAGTAGTTTTCTAGCGTTATCGGGAACATCTTTTTCAAGACCTTCCTTAATGAAGGCACCGACTGGTAACTCCATATGACGTGCAGCGAGCGCACGCCTAATAGTATTCTCTGATCCATCTTTCAACTTTCCAACGGTGGGTTTTACGGGGGACCATTTGCGTTTACGGTCCAGTAGAATTTCATAAGGATGTTTTCTCATTATTCTTGACAGTCACATGTTACAGGTTCGTTTAAGATTTCCTGTAAGTAATCATCGACTTCACTTTGATCTAATGCTGCATACGCATCGGTCTTATCTTGCGTGTCGCCCATTACTTGCAGGGAGTAATAAAGGGAGGTCTGAGGTGAATCTAACCACTCCTCGACGAACGCATTGTCGTAGGTTACCACATCACTCCAAGAGTTAAATGAGTATCCATGAAGAAGTCCCGTATTTTCATACATTACCATCAGTTGATCTGCTACAAGCTTGTAGTCATCCCAACCAACTTCACTAGCGATTTCTACATCGCCATAATCATAAGATTCTACACCGAAAGTACCACTATCGCGATCAACTTTTCGGCTTATAGGTGGAGCTATTTCAGGGGTAGCTGTATACCCTTCTAAACTCTTACTCCTATAAGAACAAGAGGCAGTAGGTGCTATAGCAAAAGCACGTACCATGTTGTGTTTTTCAGCAACTTTAGAAGCATGCCATATAGCTAAGTTTAAAGCATTAGCTAATTCAAATGCTATACCTTCTTTATCTTGTCCTACATTTACATCCAATAAAGCTTCACCAAACTCTTTATAAGTTACTCTATATCTGTGTAAGAAGTTGGCGAGTCCGAGAACTCCGAGCCCAACTTGGCGGTCGAGATTAGCTGGCAGGTATTCTCCAGTTGCTCCAACACCTGTCCTACCATGAAGCTCGCACAATTCGGACATACCTTTAGTGAAAGCCTCTTCGAGTGATCCGATTTCACAGGCTGCGAGATTGACATGCTGTAACAAGCATGTTCCTCGTGAGGGCAGGTAAACCTCAAGACAGACGTTGCCATAGATTCGTTCTCCTTTATCGTCATATTTTATTTTGTTGAGCCAAATGTCGCCGGATTTGATTCCATTGAGTATATGGTTTTTAACTTCGTTTCTGGTGCTGCGCCACTTTTTTTCATCAAGGTCGATGCATCTTTTAATCCAGGCAAGTTCAGACCTAGGAGTGCGCACGAAGTCAAGAATATCGGCATGGTCAATATCAAGGTGGGCCACAACTGCCCCGTTCTTGTAGACCCCGCCTCTTCTGAGTGTTTCATTTAATGTTGAGTAGATTTTTGCGAATGATACAGGTCCAGAAGCCGTAAGACCTCTGCCGTTTTCTGCTCCTTTGGGACGGAGCTTAGATAGATGGCCCGCAACTCCTGCG
>VTLG01014670.1_pt1 | contig 32824 bp, 42 predicted proteins | sample 4694571 | NCBI WGS metagenome assembly VTLG01 (sample SAMN12604809, study PRJNA352737) | marine metagenome | biome: ENVO:00000447; feature: ENVO:00000209|ENVO:00000569|ENVO:01000036; material: ENVO:00002151; isolation source: viral sequences binned using virsorter ...
TATGTTCGATGAGCATAAATTGTTCTGAATCAGCCGGAAGACTTCCTAAAAGTCCCCGTGGCCATCCAATACGGAAAGCTGTGTTTTCTACGAGATCCTTCTCCATTAGTTCTAGTTTTGTTGAGTGTCGGTTTTGAGTCTCAATGATACCGAAGTAAGCCCAGGTCCCGATCGCGACCAGCGCGATCAGCGACGCTACCGTTTTCATCGGCATTTGAACTTTTGCTTCGTCTGAAATTTTAAGTGCCATTATTTTATTATCCAATCAATAAATTTACTTAGAAAATTTTTTCTTTTTTTAGGAGAACGTCCTTTAACCCAGGCTTCATTCCAGAAAGGAGTGCTCTTGTCATCTTTTCTGTAATGACCTTTTTTAGTTCTCGCTCTTTTATATTTTCTCTTTGTAGGTGCCATTGTTTGCCACATTAGTTATAACTATATCCTGTATTACCTTGTTCTAATTTCTCGAATAGTTTTTTATGTTGGTCCATGATCTCTTCATCAGAGTCCATCATCTTATCCATCTTCTCATCTAACATCTGTACTCTAAATTCTAATTGATCAATTTGATTTTCAAGTACTGCTTGAGTTGTAGAAAGTTCAAAAGTTCTAGATAACGACCATCCTCCTAATGCTATTAGGAGTCCCACTAACAGGGTTAAAACCTTTTCCATCATTAGCAATTACATTCTATACATTTACAATCTGTATTAAGACAATCTGGATAATCTTTTTCTGCCCCTGTGCAGTGGCACTTATGACCACATTTACCACACCCTTCAGCTTTAGATTTTTGCCAGCTGAAAAGCCATTCTATCCATTTATTAATTAATTTTCTAATCATTTTTTTCTCTTCTTTTGGATCATACCATTCATTTCAAAATATCTTTTTAACAAGTGTACCTTAAATCTGATCCAGAGTAACTTAAGTTTTTTCATAAGTCCTCCCCTTCAATTATAGTGTTTAATTAGAACAATACAACGCCAATAACTATACCGATAGCGGTTCCTATAACATAACCTCTATAGTCAACCCATAGTTTTTGAGCTAAAATTTTTATTTTATTCATTTTATATTACCCCAATTGCTGCCACATTCATAATCTATTTTATTAGGAACTTCAAGTGTTACAGCACTTTCCATTATTTGTTTTATTTTGGCCGCCATTATATCAGATTCTACTGATATATCCAACTCATCATGCACTTGAATATGTGGTATAATACCTTCTTTATAAAGCTCTAACATAGCTTTTTTAGTCATATCTGCTGCTGATCCTTGTATGAGTCTATTTAAAGCTTTGTATGTATAAGCACGTTTAATCCCCGGTCCGTGTTCCCTGAGTGCTTCTTCATGACTCAACGCTTTATGTATCCCGAATTGAGCAGGTTCCCATAAAGGGAAACGACACGCTCGTCCTAGCAATGTACGGATTCGACCAGCATCTTGGGCTCGGTACATTACGTTATCCATTAACTGTTTAACGAACGGTACACGTTGATGATATTTTTTAAATAGTTCATCAGCTTTATCTTTACTTACTCCAAGTTCTGCCTGTAATTTATTTTTACCCATACCATAGAACAATCCAAGGTTAATAGTTTTAGCTTGTGATCTAGGTATCTCAGCCATATCAGCTACGATACTATGGAAGTCTGCATCACCTTCTTTGTAGGCATCAACTACTTCATTCACTCCATATAGTCCTTGAAGCGCTGCGTAGTGTACAACTAATCTAGGTTCTTGTTGTGAATAATCAAATACTCCCCATTTACACCCTTCTTCAGGTATAAATAATGACCTAATAGCAGGTCCAAGTTCCTTGTTTCGTGCAGGAATTTGCTGTAAATTTGGATTTGAGTAGCTAAATCTACCCGTTACTGTACCACCATTATCGGATCTAAGCTGATTTATTTCAGAATATATCCTTCCATTATGTGAATGTTTTAGTATAGTATCTATAAAAGTGGTATGGGCTTTATTAATTTCACGAGCCCGGGCAATCAGTTTCACTAGTGGGTGGGCGTGATTCTGAAGAAAATTTTTAGTAAATGATGGAGAATTTGTTTTATCGGTGCGGTCAAAAGGTAGGTGAAGTTTTTGAAAAACTTGGGCAATTGAACGTGCAGCCCATATTTGAACATCTATTGATGTTTCTTTTTTTACTTTTAATAGGCATTCTTTTTCTTGTTCAAGTAATTTGTCTTTTAATATGTGAGCTTGTTCTACGTCTACACGAACTCCTAAAAATCTCATATCAACGAGGCAAGGAAATAAGTCAGTCTCTAATGAAAAGATAGATTTTAAATCTTGATTAATTATTTCTTGTTTTAAATACTTCCATAAGTCTAAAGTTATTTGTGCATCTTTTTCTGCGTAGGCTCCAACATACATAGCAGGTAGTTTGTACATTTCTGCTTTAGGATCAACTCCCCATGACTTCGCTGCTTCATATAATGCAGCTTCATCTTTACCTGTTCCAATGTATTCTCTTGAACAAGAATTTAAATCATACTTCCTTCTGTTCTCATCTACTAATGCTGTTGCTATCATTGTATCAACAATAGGACCATTAACTTCAAGTCCCTCAGCTTTTAACCAGCACACGTCATACATTGCATTATGAAATATCTTGGTAGCATCGCTCTTTAAAATAGTTCTAAAGTAGTCAAAAACCCTTGTTTTATCCATGTTTCCACCACCTTCGTGGGCCACTGGATAATAAGCAGACCAACCTTCTACAGCTACTGCTATACCTGTAATACATCCACGTTTAGATACTGAACCTGAACCCATCTTAATTAGGTCTGGGTCTTTTGTTTCCAAGTCGATTGCTATCTCTTTATATTTAGATAGATCGGGAAAATCTTCTGGTGGTAGCCATTCTGTTTGTGGTTTAAATAGTGGTACTTGTATCATTTGACTCCTTTAGGTGGGTGATAATGACCTTCATAGTCATCATCAATATAAAATAATCTGACATTTAATTTTTTTTGTTCCTCGGTCAGAGAACGATGAATAGGTAAATTATCTCTTTTTCTTATTGAACGTTTTTTAATATCCAATAATTCAATTTCTCCAGTTGGATATACTATGACTATATCTAAAGGTCCATGTTGACACACATTTTTAAAAACATGACACCCTTTTTTTAAAAAATGATTTACTGCCTCATGTTCATAAATAGTGCCAATTCGTGCAGAATCTTTTAAATGATTTAATTTCATCCAACTATTCCCCAGGAGTTTGATTTCTTTTCTTGTTCAGGATAATCTCTATCAATAGCCATATCTATATAATGTTTTGCTTTTAATAGATCTTGTTTTTGATTCTTCTGTTTGTGTCGACATAAATATTTTATAGCATTCCCTTCAGCAAACGGAATATTATTTCTGTTAATAAATTCTGATGGCTGAATAACCATGGACTTATAGTGGGTTCCACCTACCTGCTTTTTATATATATCATCACTCATATTCTATATCCTTTGTAATTATCTTTAGGTCTTATAATATGTAATGTTTTTTTAGTTCTTGTCGCTCCAACATAAAACAATCTTTCCTCATCATCAGGGTTATTTTCATAACCCTTCATTGTGTTTTCTGTGAGATCAGTTAGTAAGACAACGTTATCAGATTCGCCACCTTTAGCTCCGTGTATAGTTGATAGATTAATTCTAGGATCTGTATTTAACTTCTCCTTATTATTTTTCATTGATCTAATATATTCTACTCTTCTGTATGGTGCATCGTCAAAAGCTTCGTACCAAACTTTATCAGTTTTTAAACCATGCTTATTTTTTAATGCATCTATACCATAAAAAGATTCTTTTGCCATACCTAACAATCCTTTTTTATCTTTATTAGCAGGTGTCATATAACTATAAATTTTTTCTATGGCTTTGTATGGAACCAACTGACCTTTTCTTAAATTTTCATAATCAGTTATTGCTTGATATAAATCTGCTTCGTAATTTCTTTTATTTCTATTTTTAAAATACATTCCATCTTCATATAAAACTTTTTCAATATCATTTAGTTGATGATTAGTTCGACTTAACACTAACCAATTTCCTTCTTTTAAATTTATTTGCTCGAAACTATCATACCATTTTATCTCTCCTTCTCTCTTAGAAGGCAGCCAATTCTTATTGATTCTTTTTGAAATTCGATGTACAATATTGGCCGCTAATTTATGAATTTTAGCGGGTACTCTAAACGATTGAATTAACTGATTTATTTTACCATCTAATGCAATAAAACTATCCACATCTGCACCTGCCCATCTAAAAATTGCCTGATCATCATCACCTGCAACAAAAGAATCTTGGGTATTATCCCAAATATTATGAGCCATTTGCCATTGGACTTTAGATAAATCTTGTGCTTCATCTATAAATGTTACATCAAATTTAGGACACTTATCACTCTTAATAAATTCTGTAATCATGTCATGAAAATCTATAAGACCATATTCTTTTTTATATTTTTTTATTTCCTGATCCAAGATAATAAGTTTTTCTCTAGAAACTTCTTTCGTGTGTTCTCCTAAATCATATTGTTCCATCACAGTTATTTCCTTATGTCTAGCTTTATCTATAATACTTAATTCTTCACTATTAGAAGTAAAGAATGCGTTCCCTTCATCATGTTCCCATGCAGGAACAGAAAGAGGAAGTTTTAATTTTTCTCCTAAATCTCTATAATGAAACGGTTGCATTACATTTTCTTTTTTTAAACCAAGTCTTCTGAATGCTAGAGAATGTAAAGTTCTAAAGTGTGGTAGGTCATCCTCAGTTAAATTAAATTTTTTCATTGCCCTATCTCTTGCTTCGTATGCAGCTTTTTGAGTAAAAGCGAAATATCCTATTCTATCTGGATCAGTTTCTTTTAAATAATCATCAACTTTATTAAGTAATGTGTGAGTTTTCCCTGTCCCTGGAGGTCCTAATACTATTGTTTTCATTTAACCCTTCCAAAAAAATGTCTCCATATTGATGATCTAATAATGGAAACTGCTGTAAATATTAATGCTATATGTAGGCTATCCCATATCGTTGGGTATAATCCAAAGAATGGAAATATATATAATTGAATTAAGATTGCTAAAATTAATCCACTACCTACATCAATAAAACTTTCAATAAAACATCTTAACTTCATTAATATGGGTCCTTAGGTTTATATCCTGGTGATTTAAATTCTGTTTTTGTATTATTAAATTTTTTAACATACATAACTTTAATACTCTTACCACTAGCATCTATTACTTTAATCTTGGCATCAAACCACTCTTTCATCCAGGCTGAAGTTTTTTGATAGTCATGAGACCATCTTCTTCTTTGTAAATGATCATGAAAGAAGTGTCTAAATTTAAAGTAATGATTCTCATCATCACTCCAAACATTCCCTCTTTCAATATCTTCTTTTCTTTTTGTTTGTCTTCTATCACTACAATAATCTTCTAAGTGTTCTCTTAATTGATCTTCTGTTTTCATTCCTTCCGGTGCATCTATTACTTCTCTCCCTGCTAATAAACCGTTTATTAATTGTTTCCAATCTTTAGTTTTTAAAGTTGGTGGTAACATTCCTACTCCTGCTATACATGCTTCTTCAAATAATGATTGTTGTCTTAAATGTTTTGGACTATCTAATCTTAATCTTTTACCATCTACGTTTAAATAATAATAAGGATGTTCTAATTGAATTTCTTGTAAGTCACTTAACTCTGGAAATGTTGGTGCATCACCTATTCCATACTTTCTTCTCTTACATAATGTTTTATCACAATGACTACACATTGGTTCATCTTTACATTTATATCCCCAATCTTTTTTCTCTATTTGTGATTTAATAATATCTATTTCTTTTTGATCTAAATCTCCTTCCATATATTCTCTGTGGAACCAAGAAATTTTTTCTTTCCAATCTTTCCATTTCTTTTTAGCAAAGACTCCAAAATGAAATAAAGAAGCATTTCTTCCACCTTCTTTTATTCCTCCGGCTGCTAATGTTTCTATGCACGGAGGCCCATCAGAAAATTCTGATTCAGGCCTCTGCACTTTTATAGAACCAACATCTAGTTGTTTTACATTATTTATGATTCTATAAAATTCTTCTAAACTTGCTGCTGCACCATCCTCTTTGAATGCATATCTCGTTGTGTTATCTCCTTTGAAATAAGGAAGGTTTAAAAAGTTTCCAGTATCTTCTTCTGATTTTAATTCTATTTGTTTTGGAAAGACCTCTGCATTAGCAAAACCTAATATAGCTCTTATCTCTAAGAGTTTGTCTCTCATTATTTTTGCATCTATAAATTTTTGTGAGAATAAAAATATATGTGCGCCACCACTTTTAGATCTACATACTACTAATGGTAATTTTAAAATTTTAATTTTAGCTAATAATTTTTTGTGATCAAAACCTGCGTATGAATCTACATCAATACATCCCCATATACATTGATTGTTTTCATTAATAGGAATGATACCTAGTGTAGGTTCTACACCTTTAATATGATTTTCGTAATGACTCGATGTAACTGGTTCTCTTTTTACAAAAGATTTTCCTTTTAACTTCTCTCCATTTGCTGGAGCAGTGTTAATATAGGTACATCCGTGAGCCCTCTTTAATCCGTCAAATATCTTTTCAAATTCTGTCATAACTTAAAGTAGAGGCGTCTCCACTCTCGCTTCAACGCCTCTTGTTGCAACTTATTCCCTTAGGAATTGCTTAGTAAGGAGTTGACTCCGAGTTAACAGAATCGGATCCATGTTTAGCTTGAACGTTTCCCTTTGATATACTCAAAGAAAAACCTTTAGCTTGATCATAGATCGCTCTATCTTGTACAGGACCTACTTTATCTACATCCCAACCAAACCATGTTCCTTTGTCGTTAGACTGTTGAACAGTAGTCAATTTATATACATGACTATATGTTGGTGGAGTAAATAAACCAGATTTACCTTGTAGTTTGATACCCATCATCATTGTATTCCATTTACGACTAGTCTTTAATTGAGTAGCCTTCATGGTAATCAATGCTGTGCTAGGATTATCGCCTAGTAACATTACAAAGTGACTTGCGGTATTCTCGATATAATTACCATTTGGTAATCTATCTTTATTCATAGCATCTCTTTTAGCTGATGCTACTGCCTTAGAATCCACAGCATGTACTGCTACTGGTGCGCCCATTGATTCTCCTCTATCCTTCCATTCCACGTATTCTCTTTTATAGAAACACGGAATTACTTGGATACCTTTTGTACCATCATAAAGTTCATTTGTGACAGTATTCAAGATCATACCAGGTTGTGCACCTTCGATATGTTTAGCATGTCTCGTATTAACTTCTGGAGACAGCTGACCTAAAACTTTCAGAAATGGTAATGCAAGATCGTCTTGCGACATCGACTGAAAGCCAGCGTTCGCATCATCTTCAAATAATGTAGCTGATGGAAGCTTAGCGTTTATCTTTGGGATAACCGCATTTTGCTCGTTTTTTGCTTCGTTGTTCATAGTTATTGTTTCTTTGTTAATTTGGTACGGTTTCCTACGTACACGTTAAAAATATCCATTGGCATTTGTTTACCTGCCTCAATACGCTCACGGACTAGCGCTTTTAAAGTCATGGGTTCTACCTTCAACTTTTGTGTTGGTTCGAACCCCTGACTCTTCGCAAGGTTAGCATAATCTACCGCCTTGTTATCTTCGTTACGTCCAAAGGAAACGGTCACATCATTTTTAATAATGTCACCTAGGCCATTGTCCCGAAGCCATTTATAAGCTTTCTCTCTGTTTGCAACAGAGATACTTGCATTATAGAAAGGTTTAACGTCAACTGATGAACCATCAGCTAACTTCAATTGAGATAATCCCATCTCTGATAACATAGTTGGAATTACATCTTCTGAAATTCTTGCAATCTCTTTTTGTTTTGTCTTTATTCTTTCTTCATCAGACTTTACTTCTGCTTCCAAGTCCCTAAGTTTTAGGACTTGATCTGATAAAGATTTTATATCCTTAGTTCTAGTTAGAACTTCTTCTTGGTCTTTTTCAAAATCTATTGACATTATTCTATCTTTCCTTTTTCATATAAGTTAATTGTTATTGGATAATATTTTCTTTCTTGTTGATCCCATTTTAATAATTTATATTTTCCATTTGTTATATCACTAACAATTGAACATGCAACCCCAATGATTGCTGGATCTCCAGTTAAAAGTAAATAATCTTTTTCACTAAAATTTTTTAATCCTTGTCTTAACTTAAATATAAGTGGACCAGGAGAAAAAATTATTTGTGAAAGTTCTGGAAGTAAAAATTTAAATTCACCATATTCAGATGCACCTAATATATTTATTTTAGGTCGACCAACTCTGGTACCTGCAATTTCTTGAATAACATAAACTGTATTTTCTGCTTTCATTACTATTGACTTATATATTTTTTTAATATAATGTCAAGACTACAGAAAGAAAAAATTATGAATTATAAATTTAAAACAAAACCTTATAAGCATCAACTTGATGCTCTTGAGATTTCTTGGAATAAAGAAGTCTATGCATATTTTATGGAAATGGGAACTGGTAAAACAAAAGTTCTTATAGATAATATGTCTATGCTTTATGACAATGGAAAAATTGATGGTGCTTTAATTATAGCACCAAAAGGTGTAGTAGGTACGTGGTATAAGCAAGAATTACCAGCACATTTAGTCGATCATGTCGAAAATGTGACCATTTTATGGCAGCCAAATATATCTAAAAAACAACAAGAAAAATTAAAATCTTTGTTTGAGATAGAAACAGCTCTACATATTTTAATTATGAATGTTGAAGCTTTAAGTACTCAAAAAGGTGTAGATTTTGCATCTAAATTTTTATCATCACATAGAACTTTAATGGCAATAGATGAAAGTACTACTATTAAAAATCCTAAAGCAAAAAGAACTAAAAATATTTTAAGACTTTCTAAACTTGCTAAGTATAGAAGAATTATGACTGGTTCTCCTGTTACTAAAAACCCATTAGATTTATATAGTCAATGTGAATTTTTAGATCCTTATTGTTTAGACTTTGCGTCTTACTATGCATTTAGAAACAGGTATGCTGAAATGAAAACAGCTAACTTCTATGGAAGAAGTGTTCAAATTGTGGCCAGATTTCGACATCTTGATGAACTCGCAGAGAAATTAAAACCGTTTTCTTATAGAGTTTTAAAGGAAGATTGTTTAGATCTTCCTGAAAAAACTTTTATGAAAAGAGTAATTGAATTAAGTAAAGAACAAAAAGAGCTATATGCTCAAATGAAAAAGATGGCACTTGCCATGTTAAACGGAAAAGTTGTTACAACTAAAACTGCTCTTACTCAAATAATGAGATTGCATCAAATTACATGCGGTCATTTCACTGCAGATGATGGTTCAGTACAAGATATAAAGAATAATAGATTAGATGAATTAATGAATGTTTTAGATGAGATAGAAGGCAAGGTTGTTATATGGGCTCACTATCAATATGATGTTAAAAAAATAATAAAGGAAATCCAAAAGGTCCATGGTCCGGGATCAGTGGTTGATTATTATGGATTAACACCTAAAGATATAAGACAAAACAATATAGAAAAATTTCAAAACGATGATGCAGTTAAATACTTTGTAGGTACACCAGCTACAGGTGGTTATGGAATCACGCTTACTGCAGCGTCGAACATGATTTATTATTCTAATGGTTATGATCTAGAGAAAAGACTACAATCCCAAGACAGAATACATAGAATAGGTCAAAAGAAACCTGTTACTTATATTGATTTAATTGCGGAAGATACAGTCGATAATAAAATCGTTAAAGCTCTCCGCAAAAAAATCAATATTGCATCAGAAGTGATGGGTGAAGAATTAAAAGATTGGATTTAACCTATCTTTATAACTTTCGCTTTTTTGTTTTCTGGTGGATTATAGAATAATTCCACTTTCAACATACCATCTTCTAGCTTCGCACCTTTACATTCCACGTATTCAGACAATTGAAGTTGTTTGCTAAAGGCACGTTTTGCTATGCCTTTATGAACAAAATCTTCTTCATCTTCAGTAGATTTGCCTTTGATAGATAAAACTCCATCTTGAACCTGGACCTCTATATCTGATTTTGTGTAACCAGCTACAGCCATTTCCAAGACGTATTTATCCTTACCAGCTTTCTTTATATTATAGTGTGGAAAACCAGAGTTTATTTCAGGCAAACGGTGAAATCTATCGAAAATACTTTCGAAACCGATTGCGTTATTTAGGAAATTGTTAAGATTTATTAGATGTGTCATTTAACCTCCTTGTTTAGACGATTAATAAAATGGGCCTCCTAAAGCACCCAATATCTAATATATTCTATTTTAAATAAATTACAAGTAGCATAACGAATAAAATCAAGCCTTGATACCTATTAGGTAGGGTAACCAAAAGCTGATGATTAAATATATCATTAAACTTGTTCCAGATTTTTGCTATCATATAGTCCTCCTTTTACTTGACGTATCTATCTGTAGATAATCCAAGTATGGGTTTATATTGTGTTTTACCATCAACTTTGATGGCCATTAAGTATTCTTTCCTATTAGAATTTATGTCTTTCTTATAGCTTACGTGAACCCACCCTGAATTAGGTTGTCCGGGCTCGTAATATTCAAGGATCAGCTGGTCAAACATAAGGTTTTCCTTGATCCAGTCAGATACCTCATTATTTGGAGTACCAAATATCTCAAAATCCGCCGCCTCTCCCTTGCAATGTTGACTTTTGCTTGAGCTACCTATCTTATTTGACAAAATTTCGCTGCGATAACCGCTGGTAATGGTCACTACGTGGTTAAAATGGTCTCTAACGGGCTGTAGGACCCTCTCACAGAGCAATCTTAGGTTCTCCTGCTCATCTTCACTAGGGTTATTATCTAGACCCATCCTAGTGGCTGTCTGACTTTTTGTTAGCTCAGCCAAGCTAAAATTTTTACTTAATTTCATAGTAATTTGAAAAGCACTCCCACAATGATTCCCACCGTAGAGGCTAAACCTCCTATAATGTAGAATATTAACCTATCACTCTTAGTATGTAAACCCTCAATATCTCTATGAATATGCCTTAAATCATTAGTTTTTATGGTGTTTATAGACGTTTTGAGTCCCTTTATATGGCCATATAGAGCTACTATATGCTCGCCTGTTGTTTTTGGGTGCTTCACGATAAACTCCCTAATCCTTGATTTTGTCTTTGGGCTATTAATTTTTCCATAGGGTCTAATAAAGCTTCCTCTGTACCAGTTAATCCACTTGCTTGGTTTACTTCACTCCCAGAAATAGTAGGATATACGCGCGACGCGGTGAAAATTTCAGTTTCCAATGGTGGCGTACCGATCGGAGCCGTCACTTTGGACTGTTGGTCCTTAATTGATTTTTCATAACCTTCAGCTTCTTCTTGGATCTGTTCTTTCATTCTTTGATCTTGGTCTTTGATTGTTTCCCCATAATCTATAACATCTTCTTCAATTTCTTTTCCTCTGATATCAAATGGAACTTTAATTTCTTTTTCAATTAAAGTAGTATCCATTCCTAATGGCACAGCTCTCCATGCGTTATAAATTTCATTAAGCTCTGCTTTATTATAAAATTGATTAGGGGTGTAGTAAGTTCCTTTTTCTTTGTTAATGTTTTTTATCTGGGAAGAAAAACCATTCTTATTCATTAAATCAATCTTAGGAACTTTTGCAGGTTCAAATCTCCCTAACATTAACATTTTAATTTCCTTACTAGAGAAAGCTCTTCTTCCTTCTAACATATCTATAATTTGATACTCTGCATAACCTATTTTTCTTAACGCTTCTATATCTTTGTAAGTTTCTGACCAAATTCTATATCTATTTTTTTGATAATGATTAAAATTGGTATTAATATTTTTTGGAGGAAGACCTTGTTCGATGTTACCAAAATCTTGCATCATACTATTTGCAGCAATAGACCTATTTATAAATATACTTCTCGCTGCTGATAGTTCTCCTGAAATTTGACCTACTTTATATTTCATAGATTTATAAGCATCGATTTCTCCCATTCTAAATCCAGCTATCGTAGCTGCTACTTCATCCATAGCATCAAATTCTACGGCGCTCTTACTTATTTGTCCTTCAAATGCTCTCCATATTTTTTCACCACTCTTCAATGTAGTTGGTAAAAGTTTAGAGTATAGATGATAAAGAGTTCTACTAAATGGATCTACATCATTTTTCCAATCAGCAATTGTTGATTTGTTTTTAGTTTTAGCTACTCCGTTTTTATCAGGAGTAATTTCTTGCAATGTTTCGTACCAGATTGCTTTAGTAATAAATGGTTCAATTGCTTTCAGTCCAGAATCAATCATAGATTTTGCAAATAAATTTAAAGTAGATTGATCTGTTTTCTTTCCAGCATTCCAGTTTTCCATAAATAATTTAAAAGGAACTATAACGTCCGAGTAAGGCATTAATGTATCTGCATCTACAAATTTAATTTTTTTAGTCTTTTCATCTTGTTTAGCTATAGGAATTAAAGTGTGTCCCGCTTGGAACTCAGGTGCAAATCTTTGTTTGTATGCTTCTATTATTTCAGCTGGTACACCTGTCATCCATAGAGCTGTGTTGTATGCTACAGGAACCATTGTAGGGACTGTTATCATATAACCCATCAATCTTCTTGCTCCCATCTGTCGTATGTAAGGGTTGCTAGATGCCATTTCAGCTGAACCTCTTCGTAATATTTGATAAGAGTTTCTCCACATTTCTGATGTGAAACCTACGAAGTTTCCAAAGAAAGGAATCTTTCTTAAAGTTTGTACTGCTCTTGGTACCATTGAATAGTTAGGATATGTATCTCTAATTATTAAACCGGATACTTCTTTAATAGCATCATCAATAGTTTTTAAATTCTGTCCATTTTTTCCAGCAGTTAATGATCCAGATTTAAGTGGGTTCCATTCAAAACCTTCTACTTCTCTAAAATATTTTTTAACATCATCTAAACTTTTAAATGCAGGTTGTAATTGAGACTTAGTAAATTGATAACCAAATAATTTCCAAACGTTATCACCTAATTGATATGCTTCTAGAGATTTTTGAACTAACTTTCCAATCATTCCTTTATTAGTTAATAATCTTTCAAATATTTCATCACTTACTGGACCTAATTTACCAGCATCACTAACCGTTCTAGCTACTACGTCTTCTGTTAGATCTATTCTATCTCCCCTTCTTATTTTTTTAATAATTTTTTCAGAAGTTTCTTTTAAAGCACCTGGACTAAAAGGCCATTTACTTGAACCAATTAGCTCAGGTATTAAGTCTTCCAATTCTCTTGCAATAGTAGAATTATCTAAGGCTCCCATCTCTAAAGCTTCTTCCATCAATTCTCTTAAAGCGTTGGGATCATCAGTCTTACCTACCATTTCTTTCCATAGCATTTCAAAGTTATCTGCTACCGATGCACCTGAACCTACATGTCCATTAGCCATAGCAAATGAACTCGCAGTTGTTATGTTTCTCATTTGAGTCATTAATGAAAGAACAGTTTTATTAATTTGTGTTGCAGCTTTAATAGCTAATAAACTTTTATAGAATGGAAGTTTTAAGACTTGATCTATTAATAATGTTTGATCACTAATAGCCTTTACCATTTCAGGAGGAGCCAACATGTTACTTCCATCTTTATTTTTAAATATATCTTCAAGGTCCATGTTGTATGGTTTTTTAACAGTTATTTCTTTTAATGATCTAGGATTAACAATATTATTTTTAGCTACAAAATCTAAGTATTCATTTCTGTTTCTAAATATCCATTTACCCATTCCTTGTTGTGCTAATTCTCTGTACGCATTAAAAGAGTGAATAGTGTTAGCTTGTTCAACCAAGGTATCTAATATAATACTTTTAGGATCTCTTACTTTACCTAATAGGTTTGCTATCTCCTCTGGAATATTCTTAACATCTTTAAATATATTAGCTGGTACTCTAATAGAAGCAGCTTCATTCATAATTTCTTTTAATCTCATAGCTGGAGTAGTTCCTTCTCTTCTACCAATAGCAAGTATAGAGTTTACTTTTTCTGTTGCATCAGCAACCAATCTTTTGTAAGATTCACTTCCTTTTCTAGCACCTACATATCTTGGATCACTTTGTCTTAATAAATTCATAAAGTATTTAATACCTTCATCCACTACCTCTTTTGAAGCTCTCCACTTAGAGTTCTTAAAGATTTCATAGCTAGTGTGTAGATATCTACCCATGTTCTTAATCATTTCTTCTCTTACATCGAGGTCTCTAATAATAGGTTGAAGAGCTTCTGTTTGATCATCAATCATTTTTCTTATAGCTCTTGTTCCTGTTCTTAAAGACTTAGGAATCTTATCTAGTTTCATTTCACCTTTTAAAACTTTTAAAACATCATCCCAGTAACTCATAGCAGCTACAGATGTTCGACTGTTAAATGCAATGTCACTAAAACCTGCTTTAACTAAACCATACATAGCTCTATCTAATTGTCTTTGCCATATATCAAAATTCTTTTTAACTTTTCTAACCATGTTTTGTTGTAGTCTCATGGCTGTTGCAGAACCCTTATCAAATTTCCAACTAGGTGTAAGCGGGGCTAGAACCCAGTCGTCTATTAATCTTCTGACAGTATTAAAGTCAGAGAATTTCCAGTATTCTCTTTTAGGTATACCAAGTTTAGTCATACCTTTAGTCCAACCTTTCTTAGCTAATCTAAAGAGACCTGGTATTCCAATGCCACCTTTAGTTTGTGCGGACATAATTTTACTACCTAAACCTAATGTCATATCAGCTAAGCCAGGAATCTTTTTAATAGGACCCATCTGTAAAGACTTAGGTAGCTGTTGCCCTGCTAATATTTTTCCACTAGTTTTAGCCGCTAACTTTAATGATGGTCCTATCAAAGTCATACCACCAAATAACGCTGCACCTTCAGCTCCAAATTTTAATTTGTTTCTAAGAATAGCTGCCGCTCTTTCTTTACCTGTTAGTCCTTCAAGACTTTCAGATTTAGAATTCATTAATAACTTTCTTAAAGGAGCTGTCACACCGGTAGCATCTTCTTTACCAAAGACATCTCCCATTGTCATGTTGGCTTGGTTAGAAACCATCGCATCACCAACAGCAGCTGGTAATACCCAGTAGCCACCGAACCTTGCAATGTCCATTCCAGTTTTACCACCGAAAAGATTAGGGATCTTAACCTTGTCTAACATTCCAGCAGTTTTCTGTGCTAGTTTTCTTTTAGCTAGTTTACCAATAACTTTCTGTGCTATCTTTCTAGCAATACCCCAACCTAAACCATATTGGACTAAGATAGATGTAAACTTAGCAACTGAGCCAGCTTTGTCCCCATAGATATCCATTAACTCTACTGCTGGTAAAGCTTTTTCTATGATTGGTAAATATTCTGTATCTAATGCTAAATCGGATAGCGCAGCTCCAAGTTCCGCGGTCCCTGCTATTGTATTCCAGACTCCTGTACTAACTCCGGCTGGAATCTGTAACCATGGACTTGTAGTAAATTCTTTTTGTATTTGTTGACCTCTCTTAGTATCTTTACGATAGGTCATATCGTAAGTTTTCTTTCCTAAATAATTATAGTCAGCCCATTTCATCTTATCTTCAGGGTGCATGAATTTAGAAAAATTTTTAATATCAGAACGACCTTCAGTTGACATCTGATCTATATACATTTCTAAAGGCTTAAGATTTCTACTAAATAGGTGCATGAATCTTCGGATGTCTTCCTTAGATTCCGGTGTAAAGTTTTGAACTTTTTTTATGTAGTCCCTAGAAAGAATTCCAGGTGGGTTCTCAGCTTCTTCTTGAAATTTGGATTTTCCAGATAGTGGGGGTTTCTTATTAAAAAATTTCTCGTAGAGAGATGCCATTGGACCTCCTATGCTATAGCACCTGACATTTCATCAGTGTTAACAACTAATTCAACTCCCCATTTTTTATTGAATGCTATAACATCATCTTGAGTTTCAATATCCGCAAAGTCTGCGAATGCGTCAGGGTTGTATGCAATTAGTCTTACAACATCATCAGAAATTTCTTCAGGTAATCTTGCTCTTAATAAAACATAAGGATCGTCACTAGGTAAAGTTTGTGAAGGCATACCAGCTTGTTGTGCTATTTGATTTACATCTATATTTTCAGTCATAGACATATCACCTTGTGGTGTGTTAATATTTTCAGTCATAGACATATCTGTTTGTTGATCCATCACAGGACCCATGCCCATGTTGTATCCAGGTCTACCACCTCTAGCGCCTTCCCAAGTTTCATCTAATATGTCGATATTTTCTCCAGTAAAACTTAAATAAGAACCTAGTTTTGATTGAAGAAGTCTACGTCTTTCATTTTCAACTTGCCATTTATCTTTTGGAAGAGTTAGTGGGTCATCATCATAAGCTCCTGGATCAAACGCTCTAAGTTCAGATTCTATCTCAGAAAGAATACGATGTATTCCTGGAAATGCAGGGTTAGCATTTCTTATTTTAGCATCTATTTCCAACATGTCACCACCTTGCATCCAATCAAGAACACTTTTTCCTGGATTATTTTCTCTCCACTTATTCATTGAGACCATTACTTCTCCCAGTAAATCTAAACGTGCTCTAATTGTAGGATCACCAATTTCTAATTTTTTATTCTCTATCTCTAGCTTTGCTTGGTCTAACTCTTTTTTCCATTCAAAATCAGCTTGAGATTGAGCGATTTGTTCATCGACTTGACCTAATGATCTTAAATTTGTTTTTTCATCAAACGCTCTTTTTTTTCTTTCCCATTCATCATCTCTAATTTTTTTCATTAATTCCCAATCTGATAGCTTCTTAGCTTCTGCTTTAACTTTTGCTTCATCACCTCTTTCCAATGCTAAATCAGCTGCATTCTCCAACCAATCCATACCAGTAGCTGCACCTTTAGAAGTCCTATATGCATCAGATATTAATTCTTTAAAACCATACTTAGCTTTCTCTGGGTTTAAAATAGTTTCAGTTTGTTCACTAAACCTTTCATCAATATTTTTTTCAGGATCTGCAAAACCATAACGTCTTAAACCGGAAGTAATACCAACCCCATCGGAGCTGGGTCCGCCTAATCTAAACATCGGTCTTTTTAAAACTGTTGCCATATTATCCTTACGGGTTCCAAATTTTACCTAAGTAATCCATTATATTTAATGAACCAAGTCCTGTTCCTACTGCTTGCATACCTGGAGAAGGTGTTTGAGCCATTGGACCTCCAAAAGGAGCAGATTGACCTAGTCCTCCACCTAAACCACCAAGTAAATTAGCATACCAACTTATTCTATCCATTGGTTCTGACCATTTTTGCTTAGCCGCTTGAGCTGCAGTATCTAAACCTGCTTGTCCATACAATTGTCCAGCTTGACCTAGTTGACCAAGTTGTGCAATGTCACCGGACTTCATTATTTGTTGTTGTTTAGCTAGATCCATTAATGCATCTCTGTCATCTGTTCTTGCTTTTCTTGCATCAGCAAAAGCATCTGCATCTAGACCAGCTACTAATCTTGCTCTGTCTACTAAAGACTGTTGCATGAAATCTGATTCTGTTAGACCGTGTCTACCACCACCAAAAGCTCCTGCTTTTAATGCGTCATGTTGTAGTCCTTGTTGGTCTCTTAATCTTTGATCATCGAATTCTTTGAGTGCTGTAGTCTTAACATCTGTTGCATAAGGAGACATATAAGAAGAAATAGAACCTAATCCTGTTCCTGCTCCAGTACCCGTTAATTGCGCTGCGCCAGCCTGTGTTCCTGTACCTGTTAAGTAAGGAGCATAACCTGCAACCCCTGTACCTGTTCCAATACCAGTTACAGCTCCAGTAGTTGGGTCTCTAGTAAATGAACCTAGTCCTAGTTGACTAGCTGCTAAATCTTGTGCTTGCTGTGTAAATTGATCTACACCTGCTTGTTGTGGTAAACCCAAGGCCGTTGTTGGTGGTGTTTTACCAACAGCTGTTGTTCCTAGATCAATAGCTTTTGAAATTCCTGTTCCTATGGGTGCCCATGGTTGAGTTATATTTGTTTGTGTTGTTGTTGACATTATATTATTGTTCCTATTCCTTGTCCCATCTCTCCCTGAGTTTCTTCAGAAAGTCTTCCACCTTGTTCTAAATTTTTCATAACATTATATAGACGTTCCGCTCCAATTTCAACATCTCCGTCACCTGCACCTGCTACTGCTTGGTCAGTAAATACAAATTCATCTTTACTTAATCTTGCTGGTACATCATCTGCTTTAGGTTCTTCACCATAAGGCATAAATCCACCAGTGTATCTCATGTCTGCTTCAACTTCCTCTCCACCAAGACCTTCGCCTTGATCACTTCCCCATTGAAAACCTGTTCTTCTTTGCGGTGGAAACTGTGCGCTACCCATAGCATATCCTACTCTTCCACCAGTTCTATAGTTTTCAGCTTCAGTTCCTTTCCAAAAATCTTTGGTTTGCTCATCTCTCCTTCTTTTTAGTTCATTATATTCTTCTTCAGTTCCTGGCATATGTTCTCCAACACCCGCTTGGTTTGCCATCTCTAATGCTTCAGCGTAAGAAGTAGAAGAACCTATAATAGTCCCTACAACTTCTAATGTTTCTTTAAATCCACCTTCCTGACCTCTAGCACCTGTCAAAGTTTTCATAATTTCTGCAATGCTTCCTTGACCTTCTGGTAAAGCTCCGCCTTTAAGATCCATTAACCAACCTTTGGTACCTGGTTGTTTTATAACTTTATCTAGTTGCATATCTTTTGTAAATGTAGGCCCACTTCCAAATAATTTTTCATCTAACTGAGTTCCAAAGTCACCGAATCTAGTATTTAAAATTCCTTCTTGACTTCCTACACCTTTTCCAGTTAAAATATTTCTAAGAGAAGATCCTCCTCCCCATTTTCCATAACCCATACCTGAGCCACCCATCTTAGTAGGCATACCAAATCTCATGTGTGGTAGTGTTGCAGCCAACATGATCCGTGGATCAAGTTTGCCATGCATTTTTAATGAACCAAGACCACCCATTAATGGACCTGCAATAGGACCCATGAAAGGTGCAGCCCAAGTCATAGCCGGAGCTAATTCTTTTGGTACTAATTTTTGTGCGATTTTTTTAAAAGGTTTAGTTACTTTTTTTAAAGCTTTCTTTGCTTTTTTCCAAGGTTTAAAATATCCAGTTCTACTTCCCATTGGAGTACCATGAATAATTCCACCACCAATAGTGCCACCACCTCTATACATTGGACGTAAAGAAGCTACACCACCACCTCTAAATCCTTGTTGCATCAAAGGATTTTGACCTTGACCTTGTTGCATTCCTGCTAGTAATGCTGCTTGTGGCATGTTTATACTTTGCATATTATTTAGCTACTACCTCCGCTACTTGAATTTTAACATCTTGTCTGAAATCATCATCAGTTGTATCTGTTTCTGGGTTAGCCACATCAGAATCAAAATGCGCTTTATCATTATAAACCGCTCCTGTTCTTTTATTTTTGATAGTGACTGTAGATTTAGCCGGTAAAACCGGGACTTTTTTGCCATCTACTATTACATATTCTTCGCTCATATTACCTTGTTATTTGTAGTACACTTACCGTAATATCTAATGGTTGTGCATCCGTGTTGATTTTCAATATATCAGAATCCTCTAAAACTACAACATTTCCATCACCTAAAACCGTATCTGTAGTAAGATTAGCTAGAGAGGCGTTGTAGTAGATCGTTGTACTTGATGACTCTGATGTATCAGTTAATTTAAGAGAGAAAGTAGCTGCTCCTCCCGATCTATTATAGACAAAAATAGTATTAATAATAGCTGTGGCATCTGAAGGACATGTATAAAAAGCTACGTCTGATCCTGTAGATGTTATATTTGCTATATTATTCTTATAAGTATTTGCCATTATTTAAAAAACCATGCTTGTTGTGCACTAATATTCTCTGGTATTTCATTAGAGAACGTAGTGTTTAATTGTTGTATTAATTGTTCTAGTGTATCCATTAATTGATCTAGCTGACTTGGTGTATATTCAGGTCTAGCTTTTGGAAATCCGAGTCTAACTATTTTCTGTGCCATTATGTATATTGGTTAAGTATTTTTAGTTTGTCGGACTCACTCATTGGTTGACCTGTTTGTTTTTCCCACAACTCAATAAACTCGTTTGGTCTAATATGTTCATCTGTTTTCTTAAGCCCCATCCATTTAGTAGCATCTTTGTCTTGTGCAGCTCTAAACGCTGCGGCAGCGTCCCTACCATATTCTATATCGCTCAGTATCTGTTTCTTTTGATCTGCATTTATTCCAACTGGTACTATCATATCTGACAAATTATTATTAATTGAAGTAACTCCTCCAGTGTCAGGTTCTTTGCTCTTTTCTAATATAAAATCGTAAAATGACATGCCATCACTATGTTCTGCTAATCCTGACCTATCGTACTCCATAGCAAGATCTGAAGGTGTGTTCTCCATCCCACCCATCCAATCTATATTTGTTTGAAGGTTTGTTACTTTATCTAAATTAGAAGTAGGTCTATTAAAATTGTTCCACGGTCCGGGTGCATCGCTACCCATTGTATAATGTTCATTATAGTCCATATCACCGTAAATAGGATCAGTCCATCTATCCCTTCTTGCCATAGGTACATCATCTCCTTCAGGAATATATACTTTTTGATCTTCAGGGGCAGTTAAACTTAATTTATTAAATTCAGACATATCTTTAGGTGGTTTTTTAAATTTATTTGCCATAGATTTTAACATACCTAAGATACCAAAAGCTGGGAAGGCATCTCTCGTTTCTCCAAAATTTTCTTTATCAGTATAATAACCCATTTGTCCATATTCATTCGGAGTTATTTGTCTAGTGACTGGATTCCTAGTTCCTCTTAATTGATAATTTTTCATAGGATCACCCCATGCAGGTAAACCTTTTATGCCTCTGTATCCTGGCGCACCTCTACTAAATAAATTTCCAAAGAAACTTGGTGTACCATAAGATTTGTAAGCAGACGCCATATGTTTTCTTTTATAAGTTCCATCGGGTTGTTTAACTTCCATCCATTCAGGAAGATCAGAATATTTTCTAGTTAACTTACCAGGAGCACTTGTTTGGTGCATCAAAGAATCTTTTGCGGAAAGATTACCGGTCAAAAGATCTTTCATTCTTGCTTCCTGTCTATTCTCTCTTTCTTGATCACCTCTAGACATTTGACTTCTATCTTTGTCTCGACTTCTATCTCTAGTGTAATCTCCTTGTGAGTCTAAAGAAATAATTCCTGAAGGACCTTCATTAGGGCCTTCTGCTAATGAACCATGAATGTTAGCTTTCATGATCATATCTTTTTCTGGTTGAGTAATGTATGCTAATTCTGTTGAAGGTGAATCAGGTCCTGATCTCCATTGTTTCGGTGCACTAACCATTTCTTGTTCACCTAAATAATTTTTCATTCCACCTTGATCAGCCCAGTCCATTAAGCCACCTTCTTGAGCCGTTGCTCTATCTGGTTGTGGCATTTCTTTTTTACCTAATTCCATTTGTAGCTGAATATCAATTGTCTCTTGTTGGTCTGGAGACAAATCCTCATAATCCTTACCAAACATGTCGTTAGAAAAACGCTGTCTATTAGATTCCCATATCCATTCCTTAATATCAAAACCTGCCATTAAGCCATCCTGATACCCAATTCTTCCACCACCTTTAGCACCATAACGATCAGTCCATTCTCTCGCGATCCGTGGTTCGTTAGCCCACATCCATCTTTGTTGTTTATCTGATTTAAAAGGCATTAACGTCTCCCCGCTGGTTTAAGATCAGCTCTAAATGTACCAAATCTCCACGCATCATTTACTGCTGAACTAGCGATGTATAAAGCAACTTGTCTTGCACGTGCTCTACAATCTCTTTTTGTTGTTGAACTTGTAATAGCAAAAGGTCCTAAAGGACTTCCTGTTTTTGCTGTTGCTGGATAATTAGTTAACTGTAATGTTACGTTAACTGTTCCATCTAAATTTTTAAAGTCAGGAATAAATCTTGAAATTGACATTAGATCTTCTCCTTCTTGTAAGAAGAAATCTCCGGATGTAAGATTGGCTGGTAAAGCTGCTCCATTAGCATTGTTTCCTGTTTCTTGTGCATATAAAAAACCTCTCCCAGAACTCACTCCTTGAACTGTAGGAGTTGCTGTAGCTGTAGAGGTTTGATTATACTCTGTTGCGTAAGGTTTTGCAAATACTCCTTTATCAGACCATGTAGTTCTGGATAGTGTGCCTATAGACCATACTTTATCTAAGTGATTATAGGTCACTACTCTATCAATTACATTTGAAGTTTCACTAGGATAGAACCAGCTAATTTCATTAAATTCATCATTAACAGCAGTATATATTTCAGGTACCAGTCGAATATCATTAAATACATAATCTTCTACTGTACATGGGATGGTTTGAACGGATCCGTCATACATTAAAAATCCACCTGAAGAACCCATCCAATAAGCTACACCATCCACATCTACCGCCGCGTGCTGCCCAACGCATCCGCACTGTCTACCTTGTTGCTTGAATCCGAAAGTGAATGGAGGTCCTATAAATTGCATCGCATGCAATGAGGTGTCAGTCCAAATCAGAATTTGTCCTCTTGAACGAACAGCCGCTCTTATTTCTGATCCATCGGATATTCTTTGAAACCCCGCAGTGTTTGTTGACTTAGGGGTAAACTCTGTAATATCTTCTTGGTTAGAAAATCTAACCATCATAGGATCTTGGTTATTACTTGATCCTAAATCTGAAGCTCCAAACATAATTAAGTGTCTGTCTGGTGTTGAAATTAAACTAAATAAACTTTTGTGTGGCATAGTTGCTGTGTTTTTATCTCTAGTAAAATAAGGGGCCGCTACTGATAAATCATAATCTATTAAATCAATCATTGGTAACATGCTTGTTTTGTATGCACTGGTATCCCAAATATAAGTTCCACCATTAAATTTTGTAGCGATAATATCTTCTCCATATAAATCTAGAGTCCAATTTTCAGCATCCACTGCCACTGTACTTGGTCTCGCTGTACCCCAAGTTGATTGACTCCATGTGCCAGCACTCCATCCAAAACCTAATACAGATGTTGCATCCCCAGTATTTAATTGAATAGTCGCTGTAGCTGAACCATTAGTAGAAACACTACTACTTGCTGTGCTAGACATTTCAATTGTAAAACTATTTGTAGCTACTGATTGAATTTCAAATTCTTTTTCAAAATCACCATTAGAATAACCTGCTCCTGAAGGAGCTGTTACACTAGCAAATGTTACAAAATCTCCGGCTACTGCTCCATTACCTGTCCAGTGAACAGTGACAGTAGCGTCCCCACTAACAGTAGTAAAAGCCGAAGTTAAAGCTTGAGCTGCCCCTGTATGACCATAAGCTCCATATCTTTGAGGGCTTACATCATAGAAAGTAGTATTAGTTTCTTGAAAAATATATTGCTTTTTATTAGTAGTTATTGAATCAAATTTTTCAGAATCTAAAGATAAAAAAGTTTGTTGTGCTCTTGGTGCCCCAATTACTGCATTGGTTCCTACTTGAGTCCAACCACCTATTTTTTCTGGAAGTCCATATCTAAATCTAACCATATCACAATCTACCCATTTTCCATCAGCTCCTGTTTCAGTAAGCTGTTTGTCTATTCCGGGTATTAATTTTATAGCTGTTAGTGCCATTAAATATCCTACGTCTTAATTATATAGTTAACAACAATGTAAGGAGATAATGTAGCTATAGTAGCTGCATTTCCAGTAAACGTGTGAGTGTGCGTTGACCCTGATCCTGTTGCTAATGTTCTTAAAGTTGGTCCAGAAGTGGTGCTTGCTGATGATTGATCCACCGCTGTCTGAGTTGTTCCAGTACCACCGGTCCATGACCCACTAGGAAAATCTGTTGCCCATGAGTCGTGTCTGTGTGATGGTAGTTGTGCTTCCGTTAATGCTGTACCTGCGTTTGTTCCACCAGGTGTATAAGAAGCTGATGTAGCTCCGCCAGTCCCTGCTAATGCATAAGAAGATCCTCCATCATAACCTATTGGAAATCTTGCTTGTAAATTTGGTAGACCAAATGTGCTTGCACCATCCCCAGCTCCGTATGTTGTACTAATTGCTGAAAATAAATCTGAATAAGTTGATCTTGATATGTTTGATCCATTACATAATAAATATCCTGTAGGTGCAGTTGCGGCTCCATACATAATAATTGCTCCTGCTGGATTAACAGAACTAATAGTTTCAAAAGCTGGAGTTCCACCAGAACCTGCTCTTAAAAATTGTCCTTGACTCCCAGCAGATGTTGCTAAAATATTACTTGCTCCTTGACCATATAAAACACCTTTAGTGGTAAGTGTACTAACTCCAGTTCCTCCATCTGCAACTGCTAAATCAGTTCCTAAAGTTAAAGCTCCTTGTATATTTGCATTCCCACTTGTATCAATTGTAGTAAACTGTGGGTTTTTCATTGCACTGTGAACTTCATCACTACCATCTGCCCAGATAATAGCGTCCTTACCATTAGGTAAAGTGAACGTAGCTGCTCCCGATCCTTGAGTAAATATAATACTTCTAGAAGCTGAAAGACCATTACGAACAATAAAATAAGCTGAAGTAGTAGCAGTAGAAATTGTAACGGTAGCATTTCCACCTAAATCTCCTGCGTCACCAAAATTTAAAGCACGATACATTCCTGTTTTAACATTACTTGCACCTGAACTTGGTGCTGCTGCTCTTATATCTAAAGTATAGGAAGTTGATCCAAGAGTAATAGAACTGTATCCTATTAATCTATCTATAATATCCCAGTTGTAGTTGGTTGTATCACCCCATGTACCGGACTGATCACCAGCTCCCATTTTTTCTATACCAAGTGTGGTACTATATGTTGACGCCATAATTTATCTCCTAATCTACTCTTGTCCAAGTGTTTGGATTTGCATCATCCACTTCGGTCCAAGGTTGTGCCACTAGTTCCCCAGTAGCTACACTTAATGCATTTCCGGTAACTGTAACTGTTGCATCACCTTGTATAATAACACTTCCAGTTTGAGTTTGCAACTGCACTCCTGTTACAGCTACATCTACTCCAACCTCTACAGTAACAGTGCCTAAGTTTACACTTAGACTATTACCAGTTACAGAAACTGTTGCACCAGCAGAAACAGTTTGAGTTCCAAGTGAAACTGTTGTGCCGACTCCTGTGACTATTGTGGTTGCATTACCAGCAACTGTCGCAGCTCCTGTTAAAAGTGATAATGCATTCCCAGTTAAAGTAACTGTTGCACCACCAGTAATTGTTGAGCTACCGATTGCTGTGTTTACTTGAACACCGGTAACCGAAACAATTCGAATTCCTATATCCTGTGAGCAAAAAGGTGCTTCACAAAAAGCTGTTATCCCAAACATCCTTACGCTCCCGGATCGATGATGTTATTGCCCTCTATCTTGGCCCATTCTTGGATTTCCTGGTAGTCGGTATTGTCTGGATCTAGTGGTATATACCAAAGTACTCCAGTTGATAAAGTCATTTTATAATCTATAAATTGACCATCTCGATTGTAATGTTTTTCTACTGAATCAATCATTATAACTCCGCACTTAAAATAACATAATTGGATGCTGCAAAATCAAAAGCCCCACCATCTCCAGCGGTTGCTGAAGCAGTAGAAACTCTAAAATTAATATTTGTCTCATAGGTCGCATTAGTCCCATTGCTAGTATTGGCTCGACCTGAACCATTTGAATATACGGTTCCAAATCCACTACTGGCTGTACTAAAAGTAGTACCAGGTACTGACCTCATAACTATAGGAAAGTTAAAATTTGGATAAAAATCTGTGGCATTATAATAATGTCCAATAACACCTTTAAAAAATGTATCATAAGCTGCTCCGCCCGGAGCATCTCCTAGCACTAATGCATATCTTCTACATCTTTCTAAATTTTGAGCAAACGTATCTACTTCAAAATCCGTGGCCACCGAACCGGATTCTAATTGAATTCCTGTAATCCAGAAATTATTGGATGTACTATCTAAAAAATTAACTTGACTTGATGTTCCTAATTTATCACTTCCCGCAACCCAAGTATTATTTGTTGCTTGAAAATTACTTCCAACAGCTAAAGCAAAGAAAACTCTAAAGCCTGAAGCATTTGAATTTACTATTGCTCCAGCAGAATTTTGAATAAAGGTAGTACTACCAGCAGTAGGTGTTAAAATTATTGTTTTCTTTTCCCATGTACTAGCTGATGAAATTGTATATTCAATAGGACATTCATATCTAGTTTCACCGCCAGCTTCTTTAACAAATCTTACGCAATAAATTCCAGTCTTAACTGATTTTACCCAGAAAGATAAGGTTAAACTTTCAGCAGATGAAGTTCCATATTTTAAATATTGCATATTTTGTCCTTCAATATTTTGTGTGAATCCACAATACTGTGCTGCCGCGATAGTTCCATCTGCAGTTGTGCAATCAACTTTTAATGAACTAGCAAAACCAGATCCTGCTGGAACATCTGTATCTTGTGTAACTGTCACAGCGCCATCTGTACTTTCATCCATTGTAAATCTATCTAAAGTATAACCATTAGATGCAAATGAAGTTCCACGTTGACTAACAGCCATATCACCATTAATTACAAGATTCCTGAAGTTCGGTTCGCGAACATCTGCTAATGCTGGTGGTTGAATTCTTGTTAGTGCCATAATTATTTCGGATTATCCGTCCTTACTTTATTATATTTAACTACATACTCATCCCATTTCGTAGTGTCCGCTAAAATTTCTTTTTCTGTGTAAGCTTCTGCAAATTCTTTTAAAGAAGGATATTGTGTATCTCTTGATCTTGCGTAAGCTTTAGCATCATAAGCTGCTTGTAACTCTGCTTGTTTAGTTTCAATATCTGATTTAGAAATTGGGGTAGTTCCATTAAGCCAAGTGATTTGATTAAAATCATCTGCATTAATAGTAAATTCTGCACTAGGATTTATTGCTTTGATTGCTTTATGTAAATCTGCCATTATGCCAACACCTCCATTACTGTTATTGTTGAAGTTGCTCTTGGTCTAAAATTATCATCATCCGCATCCCCATAAGTTCTGTTCACATACATATCTTTTGAACCATCTGATATATTATATAATTGAATTTTATAACTAAGTGCCGATGTTGAACTTGGCGAATCAAGAAAATTACCAGCTATATTAGTTTGAGCATTATCATCATCATTTGTATTAAAACACATTACTGATGTTGTTCTACCTCTAGAACCTGCTGCGTCTGCTAATGAAATGTCAGTTGAATCTCTTCTTAATCTTATGCCAAAATTAGGTTGTCTACCTCCATCACTATTACAACCATTAACATAATACACACAAAAAACTTTTGAACTTGTCGCACTTGGAGTTATAGCAACTGATAACCCTGTAACATCTATTGCTGTATTTCCACCTAAACTAGAAGTAGAAAAGGTATCTGTTTTAGTTGTTGACACTACTTGTCCAATTTTTCCAAACCCTGTCGCCGTTCCTAAATTTGAAAGAGTCGCTCCAGATGGAATAGTTATCGTATCCCCACTCGCGCCAATAGTAATAACATCACTAGCTTCTTTGATAATATTATTACCTGAAGAATCCTGAATGTCGTCTGCTTTTAATATACTAGTCATAATTATTTCGGATTATCCGTCCTTACTTTATTATATTTTATAACATATTCATCCCATTTACTAGTGTTTCCACCTATCTCTTTTTCAGTGTATGCTTCCATAAAATCATTTACATTAGGATATGCTTGTTTTCTTGCTCTTGCATAAGCCAAAGCATCATACTCTGCTTGAAGCCTATCAATTTCATTTTGCACCAATGCATCATCAAGGACTAGTAATTTATTATCTTTATCATAGGCCTTGTTCCCAATAATAGTAACGGCGTCAGGATATAAATTTCTTATCGCTGTGTGTTCCATTTATGCTCCTATCTCCATTAAGGTTAAGGTTACTGTCACTGGAATATCTGAACTTTCACCACTGGCAGTAAGGTGATTAAAAAAAGGAGTGCCGTCATCATTTGGTACTCTGAAATAAGGGGTTATGGCTACTGAATCCGTTGTGTTAGGAGAGTACAGAAAACACCCAGCGTGTCCCCAACTATATCCTGGCCCAGCATTTATTAAATCTGGATTAGAAAAAGGAGCACTAGGCATTATGTCGGTTGCCGCTGCTCCTCCTATGGAACTAAACAAGGTAACGCACATTCTATTGGGGCTTACCCCTGCATCATTATAGCTTGTTCTTCCACCAGCCAAGGTGCATAAAACTTTTGAGCTTGTTGAAAATAATGATGAAAGTGTAGCCGTAAATCCAGTGGTAACAAAAGTGGCACTTGTGGTTGATACTGAAACTGATAATGAAGCCTGGGTAACCTGTAAAATTTTTCCAACACCACTTCCACTAAAACTTACACCACTAGGAACAGTAATAGTACCAGATCCTGCGCTGTTTGTTATTGTTCCTACTTTTAAAGTTCCGTCTGCCATTATGCTCCTATTAATCTATATCCATAAGCCCAAGTTGTTTTATCTCCGGAAATTATTTTGGGACCCCCACCACTTAATTGTTTCATATAAAATTCAACATAATCTGATGAACCATTCATATCAATAAGACCGGTAACAATAGGAGTAAAATCATCTATTGTTGAAGTATCTTGGGCGTAAAAATAATTCGTAAATGCCTCAGATCCATTTTTATAAATTGAAATCCATTCTGCTCTAGGGCCCCCATCACCATTACCCCATTGTGCAGAAAAAAAATATTTTCCAGCTACATCTGGAGTAAACCTATAATTGGTAGTTGGATCAAAACAACCATCTGTATCAAATTCTTCAGAATCAAAAGGAATTTTAAACCATGTATTATCACTAATGCCACTTGTTATACTTGCACTTAGAATGACGGAAAAAGCTGGAGTGTTTTTAACCGCACTTCCTAATGTACCAGCTACATTAAAAGTTGCACCTGACGGAATAGTTATCGTATCCCCTGAAGCACCAACTGTTAAAGTTGTGCCTGTAGCTGGTTGTATTAAATTTGTCTCAAGTGTGCTCATTATAATATTGCGAAAGTGCTCCCTGATGGAATAGTGATTGTACCACTTACTGTAACTGGACCAACCAATGCTCCGTTGTTAGAACCCGACATAGATATACTCGACCATGTCTGAGCGTTTTTTAAAAAAAATGTTGACGCTAAAGAACCAGCGGTCACCGTCGCGTCTGTCGGTGTCCCGATGTCATATGTATCACCCAAGACTACACCAAAAAAAGTATCTGATGATGCAGGATTGCCAGTAAAAGAAATTGTAGACCCTGTAATTGTAAAAGCGGAAATCGGTTCTTGGATCACAGATGAAACAGAAATAATTACTGATGCCTCGTTTCCTGGAGACACAGCTGTCCCGCCGACCGTTAAGTTAAACGGTCCTGGTGTTGATCCGGTGAACGACCCTGATATGTCGTCCAATATTTGATACGCGCCCGTCTGGGGCGATTTTCCGACGTAGGCCATGTGTTAGTTCCTTTACTCTGTTGGGATTGGATTATCAGTCTTGACTTTTGCTACATGGTCTTTCCATGTAGTAGTACCGTCTTTTTGATCGTGGTACTGCATGTCGAGCTGGGTATTCCACTCACCATAGGCGTTTCTTCTTGTAGCTTTAACTGCATTTTGTCTCTCATCGAGATCAGCAGCAGTGTCTACAGCGTTCAGTTGATCGTCAGTTGGTTGAGCCACGCCAGAAACATTCCAGCTTTTTATGTAAGGGCCTTTACCGTCTGAGTCATCCTGAAGCAAAACGTCTTTTGTAAAGTCAACAGATGCCACGCCATTATTAGCGCAATACTGCTTTACTTTGCTTGATAGTGATGCCATAGTTTTTACTCCTTTGTTATCTTATATTATGGTTTTGTTGGAAACACAACCGCTTCTGCTTGTTCCGTGGTCGTAATTCCGTTAGTTAAATCTCTTAATTCCTGTCTGTAAGTAGTCATATCTGCTGACATGGTTCTGTCAGACATTCCATGAAAGTCTGTTTCTGCTAATTTATCATTTCTTTTATGTCTTAAGTTTGTCATGGCTTGATCAAATTCTACTTCTGGCATTTTAGCTTCTATATCTGATTTAGAAATAGGTGTTGTTCCATTTAACCAAGTAATATCATCTAAACTATCATTACCTACAGAAACTTCTGCGTTAGGATTGATTGCTTTTATAGCTTTTATTACATTATTAGTTGCCATTATCCAGCTATCTCCATTAAAGTTAGTGTGCTAGTACAACCATAATTTATTACTAAATTATAACCAGTAGCATTTAAAGATTTTTTATCAAATTTATAAGTAACTGCATCAGTTGTACTTGGTGATGCTAAATTTTGAAAAGGTTGAGTTAAATTTGAAACATCTTCTTTTTGTGCAGAATAAAAATACAAACCAGTATAAGGGACATTCATTATAGCACTATAGGCTCCAGAACCTGTTTTTCTAAACATTCTTATAAAAACTCTATTATCTGATTGTGCAGATGATGCTTCGGTGTACCAACTTATATGAGCTAATGCAAAAATTTTAGAAGAAGTTGCAGATGGTGTAATTGCTGTTTCCCATGTTGTACCACTAGCAGATAATATATCAGATAAAGATGTACTGGCTGTTGATTCTTGATAACTATTTATACTATTCACCACTTGTAAAACTTTACCAGTAGGAATAGCTGCTGGTAGAGCTGTCACTGCATTTAAAGATGCATTAGCTACATTACCTTGAGGTATTGTACCTGTTAAAAAGTTTGCCGCGTCTACTTTACTTAATGCCATAATTATGCTCCTATAATTTTAAACCCTTCAAAATAAATTTGTTTTAAATAGCTGTCACCATTTGGTGAATTTTGACCATCATCACACATTACATAAATTTCAATATAATCACTAACTGATAAATCTAAAGTTTGAGTTAAATTAACTCCCACATTTCTTTGTGGATAACCTAACCATCTTTGTTGTTGGTTAGAATATATTGTTCCATTTACATAAATACCAATATGGATGTCAGATGCACCAGCAGTATTATGAGCTGTATCTACATTACATCTAGCACTAAAAGAATATTTTCCAGCTTCACCTGATGGAACAACAAATTTATCGTTGCCATTATCATAACCACTACCCGTATCATATATCTCGGTATCAAATTGTAATTTAGTCCAAGTGTTATCAGTTAACGCTTGATCTCCAGAAGCATACGCAGCAAAAGCTGGAGTCATTTTCATTGCCGAAGCATTAATAGTAACAACCCCAGCACCATCACTCGTGATGATAGCGTTGTTGCCAAAATCTTTATATTCGTTTACTTTAATAATTGATCCCATTATACTCCTATTAATTTATACGCTCCAAAATAGCTCTGCTCTGTACCCGGTTGTACTGATGCAGTATTTTGTCTTGAATATGCAAAACATTCCACATAATCACTAGAGCCATTCATATCAAAAACTGAGACTGCATTCATGGTTCCATCTACTCCAGTTGTGTTATTATATAAATAAAAAGCATTATAAGATGCATCGGAACCATTTTTCTTAATATTAGTTATAAAACCTCCATGTGAACTTGAACCACTAGAAGCACCTCCAGTAAAAACTGTAGCATAAACTACATATTTTCCAGCAGTCAGTGGAGTAAATCTATAATTGCTAGAATTATCATAAGCTCCTGCAGTATCAAAAACTTCGGTATTAAATTCAACTTTAGTCATTGTATTTGTAGATATACTTTGAGTGCCACTTAAATATGCTTGAAAAGCTGGAGTGTTAGCACCACCAACACCTGTTTGTGTTGCACTAGACATATTAACAGTTACACCTGAAGGAACTGTAAAAGTCTCTCCCGACGTACCGAGAGTTACTGTTCCTGATCCAGATATCGATTGTATGTTTGTTGTTTTAAGTGTTCCCATTATATTAATTTATACCCTTCAAATATACATGATGTAGTCGAACTCAGTGTATCAGCATCTGATCCTGAGTTGTGATAACCAAAAATTTCTACATAATCACTTGCACCTAAATCTACTATAGCTATACAAGCAACAGTAGCGTCTCTTCCTGTTGACGCTGCTGTTCTTCTATTAGCTTGAAAAACTAAACTGCCATTTTTAAAAATTTGAGTATTTTGTGATTTATCTTCAACAGGTTCATCTGCCCAACCAATTCTTCCATGAATTAAATATTTACCTGCTACTGCAGGAGTAAATCTATATAAGCTGACATTATATGTTCCGTCCGTATCAAAATTTTCAGTATCAAATTCTATTTTAGTTGCTGTTCCTGTTGCTATAGTCTGTGATCCATTTACCGTAGCTTGAAAGGAAGGGGTGTTAGATACTGCAGCCCCACCGCTTTGTAAAGTTCCAGCCACATTAAAAGTTGCACCTGAAGGTACAGTGACTGTATCTCCAGAAGTTCCTATCTCTAAAGCTGTTCCTGATTGCGGGTCTAGTTTATCTACAAATAAAGTTGCCATTATACTATCGTTAAAGTTCCATTTACTGTAACAGTGCCTGTCATACTAACAGGACCACACAACATCATATTGTCTGTTGCTGCAACAGTAATAGAAGTTGATATAGTTGCTAAATTTTCAT
>VTLG01016396.1_pt1 | contig 32823 bp, 52 predicted proteins | sample 4694571 | NCBI WGS metagenome assembly VTLG01 (sample SAMN12604809, study PRJNA352737) | marine metagenome | biome: ENVO:00000447; feature: ENVO:00000209|ENVO:00000569|ENVO:01000036; material: ENVO:00002151; isolation source: viral sequences binned using virsorter ...
CTTTTTTCATAGTTTATGTTTCACGTGGAACAATTATTTTTATGCAGTGAGTGCATAAGATATACTAATAAATTTAATAATACTAGTTGACATAAGGTTTACCTTCAGGCATTATACTCATATATGAAACATAACGGAGAAATAAGATGGCTGGAAAAATAACAGATGTTGACATAGATTTTACCATAGATGTTGAGAATGACGCATTTGAAGATAATCTTAATATAGAACTAAAAAGAATATTAAGAAATGCTATTGAAGAAATACACTTTAAAGAAGATAGAAACCGTATTTTAAGAGACATCAACGGTAATCATGTAGGAAATGTTAAAGTAACTATACATAAGGAATAATTTAACGAAACTGAAAAGGAAATATATTATGAAAAAAGAATCAAGATACTTACCAGAAAAGACACATTGTGATATTTGTTCAGAGGAGTTTGAAAACGATTACGACAAACACAATGCTGAACCAGTAAAGCATGGAACTTGTTGTAGTGATTGTAATACAACTTTAGTTATCCCGGCACGTTTGGATATTATTAGAAAATGTGGTGGAATATTATAGTTGACGTAAGGTTTACATTATGCAATAGTACTTATATACGAAATAACCAAGAGGAAAAATAATGAGTAAATACAAAAAACTTCAAAAATTAATCTCAAAATACAAGACTGCAAAAGGCATTGTTAATGCTGCAAACGCCTTCTTTGAGAAAAACAACATTCAAGGTTCTGCAGGATTTGATATGTCAGAAGGCAGGAGACCATACATCGCCATCGAGGATGATTTCTTTCCGTATGAATGGGCGTATTATTTTTCAATCCCGGAGGACAGTCCAGCAGGAAGGAAGTATTACTCAGAGGCAGAGAACAATTCAATGATTATAATTAGAGAATTATGATTAGTTGGCAAATAGATTACATAAAGGAGACGAAATATGAACAAGAAATCTTTAAATAAAATACAAAACCTTATAAAACTTAATACAGATGTATTAAATAAGATGAGAGCTAATCTCTTGCAAAAATACCCACCTGCTTTGCACATTTATAATGAACAAGCAAAATATGTATTAGAGGCAAAGATTAGAAGACAAGAAGGTAAAATTGAACTATTAAAATCTTTACAAGGAGAAATATAATGAATACGAAATATTACACAGTGGATACATTGGTTACACTTAACATATCAATAAATGTTGAGGCTAATAATCAAAAAGAGGCAAAGGAAAAAGCAATTCAAGAGGCAACAGAATCTCACCACTACGGGGAAACTCTTTGGAATGTCAGAGTTGATTCTATAGAAAAAGACGATTAATGTTGACAAATAGATTACGAAAGATTAACATTAAAATATAAACGAAATAGGAGTACGAAATATGGCAACAACAAAACTATATCTAACAAAGTACGCACAGAGCAATACCTCTAAGTATGATGCTATTACTTACGCTGATGCTGGCGTTGAGATTTGGATTTATACAAAAGATACTGGTTTGTATGCAGCAGCTTTTCCCATCAAAGGTAAAAACAGTATTTGGCATTACAGGTTCAAAAACAGAGAGCAACTTGACGGCAAAATCAAAGAATTAGTTGACAGCAGATTAGCTCGGAAAAAAGAAGTTGCTGAGAGAAAAGCAAAAAGATTAGCACCACACAGTTTAAAAGTTGGCGACATTTTATACGCCTCTTGGGGTTACGACCAAACAAACATTGACTGGTTCAAAGTTGATAAATTAATCGGTAAAAGCAAAGTTACATTAGTTCCGTTAGGTTCTAAATTTGCTGGTGAGACACCAGAAGGGTACGACAACAGAGTTTTACCTGCCGAGCAAGTTAACAGAAATGCTTTCATTGCAGATGGCAGCAAAAACTACATGGTTAACGGCAGTAATAATAGCGTTACATTATCTAGTTATGCTTGGGCAAGACCTTGGGATGGTCAGCCACTTTACGAGACACAAGCAGGTTACGGACACTAAGAACAGGAGGTAAACACTTATGGAAAAATGGTTTGAAACTCTGTCTACAAGGGAACTGACAGTTTGGATAAGGAATATGGATTCTTCATTTAGTAGGTTTTTTAACACTGACGAAGATAAAGCAAATGTTAAATTAGCAAAACAAGTCTTGGCGACTAGGAGGCACAATGGCACTAGCTAAATATAAAGTTGTAGATGGCAAGTTAGTTTTTGTATCCGGGGACAATATTCTAAAAGATTTAGAAACCAAGGAAAAAAGACAAAAAGTATACAGCGATGCAGTAAAAGTTTTGAAAGGAAAGGGAGGTAAAAAAAATGAAAAAAGAAAATAGGAAAAAAGGTGGGGTCGGCCCAAGAAGAAAAATAAATAAAACTTTAGAGGTTTACGAGTACATGCGAAGGTATGGCAAGATTACGACTTGGGACGCTTTTGTAAAATTCAAGGCCACAAGACTTTCAGGAATTATCTGGAATCTACGTAGGGAGGGATACAACATCGTTTCTGAATGGAAAGAAAACAAGGACGGCACTAGATATAAAGTTTACCAGTTGATAAAATAGGTGTTGACATTTAGTTTACATTCAGGCATATTAATAATGTAAGGTAAATAACGAAATAGGAGGACGAAATATGGAAATACCACTAGCAATGTCGATAATCATGCTTTCTTTCTTTGCTCTACCAGCTTTCATTCTGTTAAACATTGATAAATTTGAATAGGAGGTCGCAATGAAAAACTACAATGATATGAAAGGCAAAGACAGAATTAGATTGGAATATATCTATAGCTGTCAGAAAGAAATAAATTATTTACGCAAAATTCTTGGCAATAAACCTATGAATTTGCAAGAGCATAAATTAGTTCAGTATTTAAAAAAAGAAGTACAAAAAAATCTTAATAGTTTAGGTAAATAATTAATAGGAGGCTGTAATGACAAAATTAGGATTAGAATACGCACTTAGCACTCTTAGGATGATGAGAATAAATCTTGCAGATGCAGAGGCAAGAAAAATGCACAAGGCCGTAAAGAATATTAAGGCATCCATAAAAAACAAGGAAGAGAAAATTAAAAATTTCTACAGATATGGGGAGAACGCTGACAATTAACAACAAAATATACAACTACTTAATGAAACACAAAGGGCCAGCATTGCTTGACTTATCAAAGTCTAATCAGTTTTTTAAACTTCAATTTGATAATTTTGCAGATGTAGAAAACTTTTTTGAGGAGAGTTTGTTTAACATAAAAGATGCTATCGGAGTTGAGATATCATCAAAAGTTATTGGAAAATCCATATACATATGGGAAAAGAAAAGTGTCAAATAAGTTGACAAATAGCTGACATAATGGTTTAATACAAATAGAAACACTGGAGACGAAATATGAAACTTAAAAGAAACGAAAAAGCATTAAGAGAAAATCTTCTCAAGGTTGCCAAGGTTGCTCTTGGCGATGCTGACTTTAGTTTTGAGAGGCAAGAGGCTAGAAATGGTGCAACTTACTTAAAGTTTTACAAGGAATATGATTACGACATTGACCCAGACAAAGGCATTTTGCTTGTTTACTGGTATGACGATGACGACAAAAAATGGAAAGTAAGTGCAGATGGTTACAAATATGCAGATATCTTTGACAGCTATTCAGAGTTCTGGACACACAAAGTTACTGATGGTATGGATTCTTACATTGGAGAATACGAAGGTGGTTTAGTTTGGGTATTCAATGACGATGCGTATGATAGAAAACAAAGAATTGCTAACTACGAAAAGATTGATTACACAGAAAATGACAAGCTTAGAAATGAGTATTTAGCTGATTTATACAAAGATGTTATTTAAAAATTTATATAGGAGTAACAAATATGGCAAATTATAGTTTAGTTTTAGAAGATAACGGCATTGTAGGTTTTTACCCTATCAAAAATGCTGGAGCATTGAGGTCAAATGAAGATGTAGAAAAATTATATGATGATGCTATGCGTAATAGCTATGCACATAGAGAGGTTTGGGATAAGCCACAACTGATAGGTGTTGTTCAAGGTGTTGTAAATTGGTTTGACCCAAGACTGGGAAATGATATGGAATACTCAAGAAAAAAATATAATATCGATTAAATAGGAGGGAGAAAAGAAATGGGATGGCAAAACAAAATACTAGCTCAAGAAATAAATGCTTTAGAAAATTCACAATCCGTTGGAGAGTTTAAAGACTGGTTGTTAAACAATGGCAAACTTGACCTTCACCAAAAAGTTAACCAAGAATTACACGACCAAGCATTAGAAAGAATAATTGATAGAACTCAAGACGTAGACAAAATTATAGAACGAGGCAAAGTGTAATGAAAAAACCAAATATTTATGAAATAAAAAAGATGACAAAACAAACAGCTCCATATTATTTTGATTACAAAACAATGAAATTTTTTGGACAAACATTAAAAGATTTTACAGTTTCATCTATAGACAAAACAGGAAGATATAAAATATCTGCTCCTGCATACGATAGAGGAAAATATATGGGTGATAGCATTAGATATTTTAATCCTAAAAATAATAAATTAGAGTTGCAGTAGGAGAACCCGGACAATGAAAAATAAATATGTAGGTTATGTAAGAGTATCAACCAAACGCCAAGGCAAAGATGGTCTTGGTGCTGATGCACAACGTGAGATAATAAAACAGTATGTTGCTAACAACACCGGGGAGTTGTTGGGTATTTTTGCAGAACAGGAAAGTGGTAAAAAAACCAAGAGACCTGAACTTGAAAGTGCAATCATGTTAGCAAAAAAAGAAAACGCTACTCTCGTTATAGCCAAGTTAGACCGACTAGCGAGAAATGTATATTTTACTGCAAAACTTATGAACAGTGGTGTTGACTTTGTTTGTTGCGATATGCCACATGCAAACAAGATGACTATTTATATTCTTGCTGCTGTTGCCGAGGATGAGAGAGAACGTATCAGTGCAAGAACTAAAGCAGCACTTGCCCAAAAGAAAAAACGTGGTGAGCCTTTAGGCAATAAAAATATAACGGCCATGGGGATTGTCGGAAACGCTGCAAAGAAAAGATATGCAGATAAACATGCAAAAAATATTATGCCTGTCATATCTGAATTGAAATCAGTAGGACTTAACACTCTTGCTGATATTGCTGATGGATTAAATAAACGTGGCATCCCTACAGCGAGAGGTGGCAAATGGCACGCCTCAACGGTAAGCAATATTTTTAAAAGGGCAGCCTAATGACTAAAGAAGAATGGGAGATACATCAGGCTATGCCGATTGACTACAGCAAAGACCACCACGACATTGCAGCACAAATCAATAAACATAATGAAGGTGCTGAGTATCATCAGTACGAACTTGAATTACAACAACAGGAGGAAGAGAATGTCCGAAACTAAAAAAACAGCCGATAAAAAGAAAGACGATATACGCAGTAAAAGTCTTGTCGAAAAAATGTTTTACGTGAAAAATAACTTACCCAACTTATTAGAAGATTTACAAATTGGCAGTTATACTGCTATCAGTCATGGTGCAGTTACAAAGGTAGTAGCCAAACCAATGAAAGAGGCAGGTATTTTTTATCTACCACAATGTATCAATACAGTACAGGATGGCAATAGAACTGAATGTACTATGCGTATAACATTTACGAATGTAGACAACCCTAGCGAACATTTCACTGTTGGCGATTACGTTGGTTACGGAATAGATAAATCCGACAAAGGGCCGGGAAAAGCAATATCGTATGGCATCAAATATATTTTGCTAAAAACTTTTGGTGTCATACTTGGCGATGAGGATGAGGAGAACACGAGTGCAGATGAGAGCGAATTAGAGAACCCGGAGGCGAAAACTGAGAAGTCGAATGAAGAGAAGGCTCGTGATTCAGCAAAAGTAATTTACAGAGAAGTAAAGGAAAAAGCAAAACATTTAGATATGTATTCTCTAAACGATTACTGGAATAGACTACTTGATGATAAGAAAAGTAGCATAGAATTTATTAAACTTCATAGCAAAGATACACACGAACAACTGCTAAATGCAGTGCGTGATATGATTACAGCTAAAGCAAAGGAGGCAGCAAAAAATGACACCAGCACAACATAAGGTTTTACAAATTATTCAGAACTATATCAATGAAAACGGGTACTCTCCAACTCTTGAAGAGATAGGCAAAGAGAATGGTACGACAAAACAAAACGTAAGTCGTCTCGTACAAAAATTACAGGACGAAGGACGTATCTTTGTACAAAGGGGAAAAACCAGAGGTATAACCGTTACTGGTTTGATTCATCTCTAAAAAAACCCAGCGTGTTTACGCTGGGAAATCTTTAGGAAAAAACAAGGAAAAGAAGGATAGTTGTACTTTCAATCACTCTCTAAATTGAGTTACTTCCCTCTTTTCCACTAGGTTGTAATGAGTTCAAAATGAACTGCATCAACAAACTTGTTTTCCGGGTCTAACTTGAAATCATCTGTTTTGTATCCGTTCCAGTTACCACCCCATCGAATCTGTACTCCCACATCATCTTTTGCTATTTTAAATGACTGGGCTATTTTTTCATAATATTGTAACTCCCAAGTTACCTTCCCGTCAACATAGGCTACAATGTCTATTGCATTTCCTGTAAGGTGTTTGCTTTTCAGGGTTTTGCTTGCTCCTTCTTTGACAAGCTGCTGTTGCTTTTCCATGGTTCTTAGACCTTCTGTGATTCCAAAATCAATATCACTTAATGCCAGTGCAGCCTCGGCAACCTCTGCCAGCTTTGGATTGACAGTATCTAATTTAGCTTTTGATGTAGAACCAAATCTAAAAGTCATTACAGAATCATTAAAATTATAACTAAAAGAAGAATACCTGATGCGTACAAAAAGAAATCAGGATATTTTTCACGTATCTTCTGTACCTTGTCTTTTATTTTTTCTAACATGCTCCCCTCACTTTGTAAATTTACCGATTGATTTAAGGCCAAAACTAGCACCAATAGATGCAAGAATACTCCATTGTAACCAGTCTGGAAAAGTTGATAAAAATTCTATACCTTGTGCAACATAAGGTTGTAAATCAGGTATAAATGCTGCAATTATTAATACTATAAAACATATTGTCCATGCCTCATCTTTGAAACTGTCCTTTGTTGCATCAGCCATTGTGTTTTCCCATTCAACTTTACCTTCAGCAATCTTTTTCTTGACTGCTGTTTTTGCCTCAATCTCTGCAATTTTCAAATCAGATTTTGCCTTAGATTTTTTTGCTGAGTGTTCAAAATAACCACCTACAGCTTTCGATAAACCATTGACAATTAAACCTATCATTTTACCTCCAAATTAAGCAGACCAAAAATGACTGCTATTATTGAGCCTACCCATACGAGGGCCTTGACTGCACCCTTACCCATATTTATATCAGCTTTAAGTTTAGATATTTCTTTTGCATTTTTCTCAACATCTGCATGAATATGGTCTAGCTTTTCCTCTAGTCTATGTAAACACTCTTCTGTCTTGCTTGCCATTTAGTTTCCCAAGGGGTTTTCATTGACTATACGATATATTTTCTCTAGTTCTGATTCCATCCATTCTGACAATTTTTCTTCAACAGAATTTATATCGCTGGCCAAACTATTTTTATTCTTTTCAATCAACGCTGATAACCTATCATTGGTATCGTTGTTAAAATTTATAGAAGTCTCTAGGGTTGCAAGTCGCTCTTGCAATAATGAAGTGTCCATATCATTTAAAGCTGCAACGCTATTTTCCGTAACTTCTAAACGTGTGGCTAGATTTGACACCCACCATACTGTCCCACCGAGACTGGGTAGCACTGTTAAAACTATCCCAAGCATCATTGCTGGCGTAAGAACCAAGGTCTTGTTCATATATCATCTCCTGTTCTAATGATATGGTTTCTACAATGGTAATTGAATCTGTCATTACTTGCAAATACGCACTAGGCAGTACAATCTCCTGTAGAAAAGTAGTCGTTGTCATAGTTGTTTCAGTTTTCTTTTCAGAATTTTTAGCCACTGTCTTGCTAGCTGGCTTAGACTTTTTGTCCTCTTTGGTGGTTTTTTTAGAACCATCTTTCTTACTAGACTTACTGTCTTTAGATTTACTTTTTTTGACGATTCTATTTTCATTACTGGGTTCGGTTTTTTGTTCTCCGGGGGTTTCTGATAACTCGCTGTTTTCATCTCCTCCATCTGCAACCTCGCTCTCCGTTTCTGCCTTCGGTTTTCCCTCTTCGCTTGTTTCTGTTTTTTGCTGGTCATTATTCATCTCCTTCTCCACTGGTTCAGATATACTGATTTGTGGTATTTCTTCGATAACTGCAACTTCAGTTATCTGTGGTAGTTCAGATGGTAAATCCATCTCTGTATTTATATTCATTGGTACAACTATCAACTCTGGCATTTCAATATTTTCTGGTGCATCTATTTGTATATCCATATCCATATTTATTTCAACGTCCATCGTCATATCTACTTCAATAGTTGGTATATCAACTTGCACTGCTACAAGGTCATTTGTGTGCATAGGTCTTTCTAAAATTATTTCATTCGTAACGGATGTTTCAAAGTCAAGACCTGCGACAATAGTGTTTGTTATCTGTTCTTCAATTTGTTGTTCAATTTGTTGTTCAATTTGTTGTTCGACTTGCTGCTGCACTACATAGTCTTGATATGTAACTAACAATTCGTAGTTATCGGTTATTGGGCCTAGCCAAGAATTTGAGTTACCAGAATCAATCCCTCTTAGGGAAAAAGAAATATCTGTATCCCCGGTGATAAAGGTATCATTTATAGACTTGGTAAAACTATGGTGCGTCCATCCATCTTCATACGGGACTGTTACCGTATTTGTTGACGTTTCTGTTTCTCCATTACTTGTGAGCGTAACCTCAGTAACTATGGTATCTTCCAAACCATCGAGACACCAGTTGGTGTCGTTACCACAACCGTACCCATGATATTTAATGGTCAGGCTTGTAATTTCTTTGCCTGATTCTAAAGAAGATACATCAACTTTTTGCGATACGGATGAGTTCTGCCCTTTGAATCTAATCGTGGGACTGTTGCCTGCGTCATTGTATCTGTTTGCATCTCTCTTCACGTTGCTATCAGATAGCGTCCACCCTTGAGTATTATCATCGAAAGTATGATTACTTAGTAGGTTGCCCGAAGTCTCCTCTGCTGACAGATTGTGGGTTGTCAACAGAAAACTTAACAGGCTTATACGAAGGGTATTTAATAACATTGTTGTTCTCATCAAGTATTCCTCGTTTACGATATTCTTTGATTGCCTCATCTCCAATTTTACCATTTATGGGACACGGAGACCCGGCTGAAATCATGCTTAAAAAGATATTATTGTCCTGACACATCAAAGCAGTTGCAGATACACGCAATCCCAAAGATGCCAAAAGTTTTGCGTTCTTTCTCCGGGTACATGCCTTATCTTCTACATGAAAACCAGAGCTAGCATTAAAAAGTGCTGTGCCAATAGCTCCACTTCTTGTAACAATGCACACATCATTACCACTACCAATGGATAAACTTGGACTTATTGCCGATGCTGGAGGCTGGTCTTTGTAATATATGTTTGATGTGCTGTCTGCTGAGTAAGCTATTTCACTTAGTAGAACTCCAAGTAAAATAACGATAATCCAAAGTGCTGTTTCTTTCATTAGTCTGCATCTGCTATAGTGTTGCCATCATCTTCCCATGCTTTTATTAATTTTCTATCAATATTATTAAAATCATTCGGTGGTACAAACATTTCTACACCATTAATAACAGCTTTCAAACAGTCTAAATCACCATTTGCGTTGTTTACTTTTTTGACTGAGTTAACTGTTCTGGTATCTGGCATTGACATAATCTTCTCCTATGATTGTCCTAAAAGTTCGCAAAAATAATCAGCACCTAAAGCCTGTTGACAGAACTGATTAATATTACCTATTGACGTGTCAATATTAAAAGCAACTCTACCCCCATTTGCATTTAAAGTTGAAGTTGCAATAGATGTAGTATTATAACTTCCACCAATCAATCCAAAACCACCAGTTGCATTATGGGTAACTGTTGGGGTTGTTCTCATTTGTTCACGAAATTGTATTAAAGTTTGAACTGCTGTTGCACCTGTTTGTTGTGCTGGTGGCACAAAACTTAAATTACCAGAGCCAGTTATAAAATATCTTTGACATCTGTCAACACTTTTTGCAAAAGTTTCGTGTTGAAATGCTGGTATGGTTGAACTTGTAAACTCACCTATCTCTAATTGAACTCCTGTTAAAAACCATTCATTAGAAGTACTGTCTGCTAAATTTACATTTGAGCCAGATACCCTATTGGCATTAGTGTTTGCAGCCCAAGCAGAGGTATTAACTGTTCCACCACTATAGGTACTTCCAGCACCCAGCCACCAATTAATTACAAAACTCTCGTTGGTGTCATTTGTCAAAGCACCTGTTGTATCTGCTGGGACATTAATTATTTTTTCTTCCCATGTATCAGCACTATCAATAGTATAAGTTTTTGATATCTGTCTTGAATTATCAGTATCAAAAAATTCTACTGTATATGTGCCAGTTTTATTACTTTTAACATAAAATTTTAAAGTTAATTTTTCTGCTGAACTTGTGCCTTTCTTTATAAGCTGTAAATCCTGACCTTCAAATGATTGTCTTACCAATCCAAAATGTCCAGCACCTAAACTTGTATCTGCTGTGGTGCAATCTAATTTTAATGACCTACTATCAAATCCTGTGCCTGTTGGCCCATTAGTATCTTGGCTCATTGACCAAGTTCCAAAAGTATCAAATTGGGTGCAAAACCTATCACAAACATATTGATTACCTGTAATACCTGTTTTATCTCCATATTGCGATACGTGCATTTCGCCATTATAAATAAGAGGTTGCACATTTGGTCTTAAAGGTGTACCAAAACCTGTGGCTGTACCATTGTTGGTAATCGTTGCTCCTGATGCAATATTAATATCTGAACCTGAAAGAGCTGTAAAAGTATTTGCTGTAAATGTAAAGTCATCTGCTCCTGCAATTTCAATATCAATTTGGTCATCAGTTGGTGCAGATATTGTGGTATCTCCGTCTGCATCTAAAACTAAACCATCAGCTAAACCGTTCATATCAATAAGATTGCCGTTGACATCAAGTGTGCCACCTAGTTGTGGAGAGGTATCACCAGCAAGTTCTGTTAACGATGTACCCACCCCTAGCTCTGCTGCATCAACTTTTTTGAGTTGACTATCAGTCGCATCAAAAAACATTAGATGGTCTGCTGCTGCAATACTTGTGTCAGCCAAACCACTAATGACTGTTGGGTCTAGGTGTTCTTCCGAGATTGCATCGTCTGCTATTTTGGCAGAAGTGATGGCATCAGCAGCTATTTTGGCAGTTGTTACTTGACTGTCTGCTATATGTGCTGTGTCAATACTGCCATCGGTATAGTGTTCAGAATCAATGGCATCATCAGCAATCTTTGCACCCGTAATTGCATCTGCTGCGATTTTTGCTGTAGTAACTTGGGAATCTGCAATGTGAGCTGTGTCGATTGAACCATCAGTATAATGTTCAGAATCAATGGCATCGTCTGCTATCTTAGCTCCTGTTACTGCATCAGCGTTAATCATAGCCGTTTCTACAGCGTTATTTGCTATGGTCAGTACGCCAGATGCACTGAGCGTAGCATCGCCCGATATTGCCTTATTATCAAACGTATCTGTGCCATCATAGATTATGATATGACCCGATGATAATGAGCTAATATTGGTATCAGTTAGTTCAGCCAGTGTGTCCGATGATGCAACCTGACTATCTACATAGGCCTTGATTGATTGCTGAGTTGATAGTTTCGTTGCCGAGTTAGATGACATATCATCTTCATCTGCTATCGTAAACCCATCAAATTGATTCAATTCGGCTGTTGTTAAAGTACAGCCATCTAATATATTAAGTTCGTCTGTTGAGGCCGTTACGCCAGTCAATGCAAAAGTAGATAATTCTAAACCTGTCCCTGCTGAATTAAACTGAATGTGCTTACTTGCATTATCTGATACCGTTTCATTAAATGGAAAAAACAACGGGCCTGATGTAGTAAACTCTGTCCCGGTTACTGTTCTAGTAGTTGTTGGCGAAAGCTGTATTGTCCTGTTGAGCCTTTCTAATATTTGTTGTTGACGTATCAAAATGTCGTCAAACTCAGCATTTAGTGAAGTCGTGCTGATTGCACTTCCAGTAGAAAAAGCTGTAGTTCTTGCATGGCCTTTGTTGCCAATAATTGTAACCTCATCACCAGAAGTAACTGCTGACCCAAAATTAACTGTGCCTGTTCCATCAGCGTTTAACGATACACTGTAATGTGTCGTCAATGTTTTTAAAGTATCTTCTACATATACCTTAATATCCGATGCTGATTCAACCTGAAAAGAAAACGAAAACGCTGTCCCTCCAGTGCTTGTATGTTGCTGCCTTCTTGCTACGTCATTTATATCAAAAGTTGCCATTATCGCCTCTTCCCGGTTTCTTTAAAAAGTTCATCCATTTCGTCTATTCTGTTTTTTATTTTTGGGTTTAATTCAAAAAACTTTTGTTTTCCAAAAGACTTATACTGCGACACAACATTTTTAAATTGTTTTATTTGTTGCCCTACTGGCAGTCCCAAAAATCTTTCGTTCTTTATTAAAACATTTAATCTCCCTAAAAGAGTATCTCCATTTCCTTTAGGGTCATTCATTAGTTTAATCATTTGGTTGTATTCTTCAACACTCAAATATATGCCTTGTATTTTACGGTCAGGCATCCTTATTCCAAATCCATACTTAATCATAAAATCGTCAACAGCATTAAATTTTGTGTCAACTACTTTAAACGGTGAAATGATAGTCCCTTTTGCACCCGTTACTTCTTCTCCCCACAAGTTTAACAACGGTGGCAACTCTTTGTTTATAAATGGATTATCTTTTTGCATTTTGTTTAACTCTTCATAAAAAGCTATAGTCGCTTGAGATATATTTAGGTCGGAATCTCGGAGTGCGTTTACTTGGTCTTGAGACAATCCTTTGTCGTAAATTTTTGGGTCATTCATTTTTTCTATGTATCGTCCCATGCTGCCCATTGGGTTTATGTATGGTGAACCAACAGCCATAATTTTTTTGATAAAAAAAGAACTAAACGCATCTAACTTATTATCTTCATTGCTGTACTCAAACCTTTGAAACGCAGATTTAAAATCACTAAATATAGTCAAAAACGGTTGTTCAGTTAAATACGGTACAATGGCAGTTATTGCTGAACCTACTAATTGTAATGATTTCTCATCCCATGTATCTGCATCTCCCCATTGACCCGGATGATGTAATGCTTGAGCTGTATCTGCTGCAATCGCAAGCAATGCACTTATTGGTTCAAACCTAGAATAAGAAATACATTGAAAGTTGCCTGCATCTTTTTTTGTGCAAATAGAATATGCTTGTATGCCTTTCCTTTGGTAGGCCTCACGTTTTGCTCTATTGTATGGTAAGTGTCCAGTTATAAAAAACCCACCATCATTAACCTCGCCACCATCATACGTCATCATAGCAAAACTTGACATGATGCTTGTACCAGTAAGCAACCTTGCGTGGGATAACTGCATAGCCCGTTTTCCGTTTCTACCTAAAAAATCATCTCTCTGTTTTTTTGTCAGCCACGCTAGAACTGGATTTCTTTTTGCTTGTTCCAAAAATATGTTTGTTACTGTTTTATAAAATGGTACAAATACTTTGAAACCCGGATGGTTTAAAGTTTGCTGAAAATTTTTTAAAAAACCCTCTGGCAAATCTCCTTGAAATGTTCCTGTCAACCCTTCCTGTTTAATTATATTTTGGTCTGCTACCGTAGGGTCAGTCATTACTTTGTAGGCTGCTGCTTGGGCCTGTTCATCTGTCCCACCTGAATTAATAATTTCATTGTATCTTCTGCGTGCTAATTGTTTTTGAGCTATAACATACAATGCACCTTTTGTCATTTCGTCTGACGCTACAAGAAATGTACCGGGCAACCTTGCAATATGACCATAAGCATTTAAAGTTTTGCCCATAGCATATTTAAGTTTGTTGTTTGGGTCTTTCCATGAGGGGTGTAATACATCTGTACTAACTGCCCTATGACTTCCTAAATCAAGTTTGCTTTCAGGTGCTTGCCCACCTCTTTTAACTGCATCTATAAAATACTCACCAGCAACTTTGTTTGCATCTTTAAAATTATGGAAAAGTTCCATAGCCTCACTAAACATTACTCCGTCTGGGTCTTTGTATCCGGGTATTTTGTTAAGACCTGATGCAATAAAGTTTTCGGTATAACGTAAAGCATTGAAACCCATGTTTGATACAAAATTTACAACATGAGTTATTGGTGATGCTAGTAAGCTGTTTACAAAAACCTCGATGCCTCCATCTACAATTTTTCTAAACATACCTTTCTGAACCATGTCAGATTGCTTATTTAATGGCAAAGCTAAAAAGCGTTTGTGATAAGATAACATGTCTGCTGGGTCGGCATCGTTAAGAACTTTGATGCTCTCTAAAACTGTGCTTAATTCGTCTGTGTCAATCTTACCAAAAGTTTGATTTGCCAAGGATGTTGCTCTTAACTTTCGTGCAGTTTCAGATACGTCCCCGGTAATTTTAGATAAGAACAAACCATACAGCCTAAAGTATTTGTTTGCTTTCTCAAGTAGTTCACGATTGTTTGGGTCAGCTTTTAAATCTTCTATTGATTTTATATACAGTTTTCTCATAACAAGGGATTCTTCTATACCCTTATAGATTTCTGCATTTGACAATAAATCTCCTTCCTTTCTTTTTAAAACTTTTCTATACAAATCAGGTAAGTTAAGGCTGTCAGCTATCTTTCTTAAATCTTCATTTGTAACAGTTTTATTACCACCTTGTTGTTTTATGACATCTTCAAAAGAAAATTTTATTAAATCATCAAGATTGTCTATTTGGTCTGGGCCTCCTGAATCTAGTCTTTTAAAAATATCCTCAACATTGCCCTCAAGCTGTTCTATTGGAATGTCCTCAAACCTAGCCATAATACTGCCGAGTGCGTCATAATCAACATTATCAACAATATCCATGACAACTTGGCCTTGTTGTTCTTTGACTAATTGACTTTCTGGAATATTTCTATCGTCAAGAATTTCCTCCATCTTTTGTTTTTTCTGTGCAGCAGATTCTAAAGAATCCATACTAAAATCTTTTAAGTCATCTTGAGCAACTTTATCGCCTTTAATATCTTTTATTTGTGAGGTTTTGTCTTTGGTCTTTGTTGTGGTTATGGTTTCAAGAATATTTTTAATACCACCAGCTACTTCAATTCCTTCTTCTGGAATAGCATTTTGCTCTTCACTAACGTCTTGGATTTCTTTTTTTGTGGTGTCAATAGTTATGTCAACACGTTCTTTTAATAGGTCGTCTGTATTAAGATTTTTTGTTGGCGTAGTAATATCCTTAATCATTCTTTTTCCTCGCCAGCCTCAACGCCAATAGATTTTGTGCCTGCAACAGTTCCAGCAATTACTGCTGCTCCTTTTGTAAATGCTTTTTTCGGTATCTTCATATCAGTTTTTAAGTCTACTTCTAAACTTATAATAAGTGATTCTGCTTGGTTTTTCAGCTTTCTTATTAAATCTGCATCCCACTCTGCTTGTGTATATTTCTTTCTTTCAGCGTAAGGTTGATGCGATTTGTCAATCAATTTATTTATTCTGCCGGGTCTTATTTGAAGTTCTATTGAAGTATTTGCATTACTTGGGTTCACAAGCTGTACATGATATGAGCCAATATGCTGTTTGTATTCTATGTCTAATACTTCAAAATTCTTTTGCAGTTTTGGAATAATTACGTTTTCAATTTTTTGTATTGCTTTTTTAAACGAACCATCAACTAATATTCTATGCCCTTGTATATCGCTGAGACTTTTTGGTTGTTTGTCTTTCGTTCTTATTTTATCTGCTAAACTTTCTGTTGTTTTTACTCTTCCAAAAAGTTCCATTTCTTTTCCTCCACTATCATTTGCAGAATTAATAACTTTTAAATTTAATGTCAGAGCTAGTTTTTTCTGAACGTCTTGAAAAGTTTTTTTGTGTATATCTACCAACTCTTCTAAATTATTTATTTTCTGGTATACTTTATCTTGTATGGAAAAATTTAAATTAGCAGTTCCGTTATTTTTTGACGATGAGGGCAATATATTGTCGGTGTCATCTGACAACGTATCGGTTGTTTGGGATGAGGCAGCATCGTCTTTTGTACCAGCAAAGGAATCTGGGCCTCTTGCGTTTAATTCAGTATTTAGGCCAGTAGTACCTTCGCTTGATTTACCACTTAAAGGACTATCAGAGGATATGTTTGAGGTTGTTGATTGAGCGTTATTTTTTGCTTTTGACAATAATCTTACGACTGGAACTATCAGCTCTGCTAACAAAGCTACTGGAAAATCACCTAGCACGTTTTTAAATTTTTGTTCTGCAACGCCAGCAGCAGAAGGGTCATTACTAACTGTTCCGATATAATCAACCATAGCTGAAATAACTTTGCCACTATTTTGTTCAGAAATATTAAATGTATCTTTAAGAAAAGTAACAAAGTTGCCCTCATCTGCTGGTGCAACTCCTGTTACCAAAGTTGCATCTGTTGCCAAACCTTTTGCAAGTATGCCAGTTAAACCGGGTATTTTTATAATGTTATTGTATAATTTATAAAGACCCATGCCCGGAACTAAATATTGACTTATAACTTCCGTTACTGGCCCATATACTTCGGTATCATATTCCAAGACACCAGAATTTAATTTATTTTCAAAGTCTTTGTACTGTTGATTAAATTCTATAAAATCTTTTTCATCAAGCAAACCAGAACTTGTTAAGCCAAGACCTCCTAATTCAGTTAAACTTTGACCTATATTAATACCAGCTCTGATTACTGCCTTTCCAGTATCTACAGCAACAGCACTAGCTGTGTTCTCATCTGGTGAAAATGATTTAAAGGCACGTTTTAAATTATCAAAACCCCCTCCCTCTTCCATAAATGGGTCTAGCCAAGATTTACTTGGGTCAGCGTGCGTAAATGTTTTTGTTTCTGGGTTATATTTTTTTTCCCCGGAAGGCAGAAAACCATGTTCAGTAACGTCATAATCTTCTACATCGCCTTTCTCTATCATTTCGTCAAGTTCAAGACCCCTTAAAATTTCTTGCTCTATGTCGCTAAACTCACTCATCAAATAACTCCAAGTAGTCGTCTATATCTTTAATTAAAAGTTCAATCTGTTCTGCCGAGTAAGTATGAAGTCTGTCGCCTTTCCACTCAATGCCTAAAATATCAGGCCCAAGATAATCAACAATAGGATTATTTTTTTCTCCTGTATATTGCCTTTGAATTAGCTCAAAAGTTTTTTTAAGGTGATTGACTTGTGATTTATCGTTTAATATTTCTACGATGTTTGACCCTATGCTGTCAAAAAGTTTTCCCTCTTTATGTATTTCTAAACTGTAAAGATTATTGTAAGCATTTGTAAATTTTGTTGTTTGCAAAGATTTTTGCAATTTATTTTTTATTCTAGTTTTTTCTGCTTGCATATCGTTTTGTTTTGTATTTTGTTCAACAAGGTTTTCGGCAAAAGCAATTATCTCGTTTTGCGATGCGTTTTTATTTTCTCTGACATATTTTGTTAGTTTGTTTTTAGCTGTTAAAAATCCTTTTTTGATAAGCTGTGTATCAAATTTATACGTATCAGGTACGTAAAACTCTTTCAATATTTCTTTGGCCTCAGTTACACCAGCTTTTCTGTTGTCATTTAATTCTTTAACATATTTGTCAAAAGTTTTTCTGCTAATATAGTTTTTTTCGTAAGCGTCCACTAAATCATCTAAACCCAGCACTCCTAAATCCATATCATCTTCTATAATTTTTTTCATACCAGGGTCAATAAATATTCCACTATCAATTTTCGCATCTATGGTTTTTTCAAATTTTATAAAATCATCTGGAGACATTATGACTGATAACCTATCTTTTATGTTATAAACCTCTACTAAATCCATCTCACTTGTTTTGTCGGTTTCTAAAACAAGTAGTTGTGTTTTCAAAGTATCAACTGTTTCTGCAAAAACTCGGTCTTTTTGCTTGGCGTTTTCTTCGGTTACTTTGTTTAAACGCTCTGCCCAGTCTATTGATTTTTTTAAAAAATCTTCTTGTTCAGTTTCAGTTAGAGAATTATATAATGCTTGACTGTCTTTGTTGCCTCCAAAAGTGCCGTCCACAACGCCTTGTACAGCATCAAATCTTGCTCCTACTTCTCTATTTTCGTCTGTGTCTAGCCTTGTAAATAGCAAGTCTTTTTTATACTGAGTTACTTTTTCTCTATATTTTGTTATAAAACTATTAATTTGTTCGCTGCTTGCCCTCATATCTATAAGAATATTTACTTCTTTTTCCAGCAACTCATCTTGAATTTCGTCAAAAGAAAAGTCAGTAGTCTCACCTGTTTGCGAATTTACAGTTCTTACTTTATAAGCATCACTTAAAACTACTTTTAGTTTTGTATTTAAAAATTCTGACATGTGCAAATTCACTTTTGCCTTTTGAGCGATTTGAAAATCATCAAGTTCTTTTGCTGCAAAACTTTTTAAATAAGCATTGTTGGTTGTATTTGTATTACCTAAAAACTTTGTTTGTGTATCTGCGTCTGTACCTTCTAATGATTGCAAAAGACCTGCTTGTATGTCTCTTGCTCCAGCAGCAAAGTCATTGTAAGATATTTTTTGTTTTATCGCCTCGTTGTATAGTTTTGAAATTGCCGTATCATACACGACCTCCATTTCCGATGACAACAACGATATTTGCATATTTCTTGTAGCCATACCTTTAGTTGTAATGGTATTGCCTTTGATAATATTTTTTCTTTCTTTCGGAGACGATTGCAACCATTCTTGTAAATCAATAGGGTTATCAATGGCATCTTGTTTGCCTTGTTCTTTCATTTGTACATCGACAACATCAAAAGCAGTGTTTGTAAGTGCTGCCACTCTTTGTTCTACAGAGGACAATCCTTGCAACATTTCGCTCGTTACTTGTGTATTGCCTGCTGGTGTGTCTACACTAACACCAAAAAATTGTCTGTTTGGTTTTATAGTTCTAGCCATACACGTTCTTTCCTGTTCCTATTCTACTTGGAGGTTCTGTACCATAAATACCTCCACTACCAAAGTCGCCACCAGTTCTTGTAAATACTTGGTTGCCACTCCCTGAAAATAAATCATCAAAACCACCTGACATACCTATTTTAGCCGTACCAGTTACCAACGTCATAATAGCTTGATTAAGGCCAGCTTTTGCAGCAGCTTTGCCTGCTGCTTGTAAGTTTCGATATTCAATTAATCCTAACTTATCATCTAAATCTGCCTGTATTGCTTGGATGTTAAAATCTTCTGCTCCAAGTCGGTAAGAATACAGAGCATGAGTTAGTGCCGAGCCTGACGTTGGGTCAGCACCCCCAATAGATTTGTAGGTAAACAGAGTAGCTACATTTCTATTTAGGTCTCTTAAAACCTTAACTCCTTTTTCTTTAGCATCGACAACCTTTCCTCTAGTCCTTAAAGCAGATATTGTTGCCTCGTTTTCATACATACGTTGTTTGGCTTTACCAGCTTGAATCTGTTGATATGCTTGGAGGCCTGTTCCTGCTATTGCTAAAAAAGTAAAAAACATAATTATTGCCCTACGCTGACTTTATATTCAGCAGCTAAAAGTGTAAAAAATAAAGGCTGAGATTGCGTAAATGTAATCTGGCCCGTCTTGGTATAACCTAAAATTGGCTTTCTTCTTTTCTGTCCAGTAAAAAATGGAATACCATCACCTACATTGTAAGTATCGCCAATAATAAACTCAAACGGTTTTCCGTTAATTCGTAAATGCTGTGTTAAATATACAACAGCACTAGCATCAACTATTCTTTTTTTCTGTCCTATAATATTTCCACTAGATAATTTGGTTTCAACAGGCATCGTTTTTATTTTTGGAGTATAGTCTAATCCTGCCTCACAATACGTTACTGGCACTGCATCCATAGTGATTTCGTTGCTACTAACTATTTTGTCTGTTTGCATTGCATCATCTACAATAACTTTGACATTCTCACCATTAAGATGTGTCAGGCCTGTAAATGTAGTGTTGCTTGGTTTTGAACCACCACTCAACAACACGCTTGAATCTGTAGTCATATCGTCATTAAAACACTCAACATTGTAAATGGTAGTATCGTTTATCACTCTTTTTACAACACAATATATCGTGTCAACATCAACAGCCACATTTACAAAAGCATCTGTATTACTAAAATTAGTTACTGTAAGTCTAGTATTGTCGGATGATGACACTGTTAAATTATCTTCGCCCGGCACACGCCTCGTAACAGTAATTACTGCTGCCGATGGATTGTTGACAATAAATTTATCTGTATTTTGAAAAGCAGTAAAAATATTATCTGCTGTTGTGTTGTTATCTGTGTTTGGTCTAAAACCAAAAGTATTGTCTGGAGATGTTCCTCCTGCTGATTCTGAAGTAAGAACTATCTCTTCTCCGTCATTGTCTGTAAATGTAAGCGTTGTTCCAACTGCTATATTTGCATAATCTGAAACCGTTATCGTACAAGTTTGCATACCTGTACTGGCCAAAGAAGGTGCTATGACGTTTTGGCCACGTAGTATTGAATACATTGCCATCGTGCCATCTGTGTTTACTATCATTAGTAAATCGCCATCATCGGTGCTTGTTGCTTTACGCAAGGCCATATCAACTGGAGTTGACAACAGATGACTGCTTAATAATGATATATTGTTTGAAATATAGGATAGCTCAACATCACTAAATAAAAACTCACGTAATGCTTTACCACTACGTTGAATAAATAATGTGCCACTTTCTGCTCCTAGAGGTTTGATACCCTCCAAACTGCCTCTCCTTGTGCTACCCTGTACCACTACATTGCTAGGCGTTATTGGGTCTAAATCAGATTGTGGTAAAAAGAACTCGCCACCTTTAGTAAATATTTGAAGGTCTCTACCTGAATGTAAACCTGTTATAGCATTTACCTGTGAAGTGTTTATTGTTAATTCAATAGAATCATCATCTAAACCCTCGCCCGGATTGAAGTCAAAAAATCTAGCAACCCTTGATGCAAATATAGTGTTTGGTCTCGACTTTGTGCCACCAAAATACAATCGTTGTTCGTGAAAAGTAACTGTTCTTGGATAGCCATAAGTAGCTGACCATACGTCCACGTAATCGGTTTCTAAAAACCAAGAGCCACTGGCAATGGCTGTAGTATTAAAAAATGGTATTTCAACTACAGCTAATACTTCGGTTGCACTGTTAAACTGTGTTATCCTCGCTCTTCCCAATCCATCTTCTGCCTCTACATAATCACCTACATTACCTGATGCAAACGAGTTAGCTGATGCAGTAAGAGTTATGTTGCCGTCAACGGCACTTGGTGTGAGTGTAGCACTTGGATTTGTGGTGCTTAAACTAAATGGATACTTGGGAATAAAGTCAAACGTGATATTTGAAATTGTCCACGCAGTATGGCTTGCTCCACGTACCAGTTGCTTTGGTGGGCAATCTTCTTGCACAAGAATTAGTGTATCTGCTGATTGTGCAAAATCAAGTGTTTGCAGCTGTGCTGATGCAATCCCTGTAGCAATGAAATCATCTCCACTACCATTTAAGTTTGTGAGTAATGCTTTGTCTTTATAGACAAACATTTTATCGTCAACAAACAACAGCATGTAAGACTGTGTAGTTGAAAACTCAAATGGCACTAGACGCACCCCGTTTGCTGGACTGCCCGAAGGAATAGTATTTACAAACTGTAATCCGGGTCTCCTAGTAATACCCCCTTGTGGCTGTATCAATACGTTTCGTGCTTTTTCCAAACCATTGTAGTATTGGTCAATATCAATCCTACCTCTCAATAATGGGTCTAGCTCTCCAGTTGTGAAGTTTGTTTGTATCGAATATATTTTACTCAAGCTATCCTCTTACATCAGTTAATGGAAAATCATTTATTGTATAATTAGCTTTGCCTCTGCCATCAGCGTTCATTGCTTGTCGCATGTAACCACCTCTACCGTTTTCAGGTGCGTTACCTAAAGCAATGCTTTCCCAATATTGAGCCTTAGTTATTTGGTCGGTTACTGGTTCAGCTAAATGCCAAGCTAGCATATAAACTAATAATTGCACAAAGTAGGCTGGCATCATACCTTCGCCCACGTTACTTGTAATGTAGTCAATGTATACCGTAGGCTCATCTGTATTTATCGAAGGGCCATTCTCGGTATATAAAATTTCAAAATGATTTAACGGTAAAATACCAGTGCTTGATGAATTATAAACTTGAAAAACATTTCCAGTTAAAGCATCACCGGGCAAGTCGTATCTGTATGTCCATTCATTGATGGGGGATGTACTTGATTGTGTGAGTTCTATCTTAGTAAGAGCAAAACTCCAAGGATACATTGATAGCGTCATATTTTTTACAGTATCATAAATGTTACTACAGATTGACGCTGCATCGTTGCTTGTATCAGTAAAGGAAGTGATAACGTCAGCACCTAATAAATTTAAGGCTTGATTACATATTGTTACCTTTGTATCGCCTGCTGCCATTTTTACTCCTAAATGTATAAGCAGGGAGGGTACATTAGCAAAACCCCCCTACTTATATCTCACCTATCCTTAGTCAGAATCAGTTGCACTTATAGCTGTGCCATCTCCAATGTCAACAACGCCAGATGCGTTACTGACAACAGGATGCAAGCTGTAAGTTCTAGTGCCACCAGTTGATGCGTGTACATAAATTAAATCACCCACTTTCAACAAATCTGATGCACTATTAAAATAGCCTGCTGCATCAATATCTGTTTTCGCATCGGTCGATGTATAGCTCCAAAGTTGAGGAGCATTACCTGCTTTTCCTTGACCACCAATAGGCTGTAACCCTGCTGCTGCGTATGCCATAATTAACCTCCTATTTATTCACGACAAGTAATTTCTACTATAGCCTCATCGTCTATAGCGACACTACCTGCACTGAACATTGAATTTACTAAAAAGCTGGTTTTTTCTGGGACATAATTTATCTCAGTTTTTGTAGCCATGTTTTCAGCCAAACCAACTGCATTTCTATGATAAGCATAGACCTTTCTGTCTGATGAACCATCAATAGATAGGCCTCCCTCATCTCTTGTACCAATCGTATGAAATCTAAATCCTAAGAAGGTATCTATGTCTCCAGCAACTAATGCCTTAATACTTGCAAAGTCGCCTGAGATTGCTCTTTCATCCCCTAATAAACCAGCTAAATTATTAGCATGAATTATTAAGTGTCTGTCGTCTTGAGGTACATTGTTTGCATCCATAGCTTTTTTGGCTGCAATTAACTTACCAACATTAAGGTTGCTTGCTGCTGCTGACCCGGAAGTAACAACAGTATTTGCAACTGTTGATGGGGATGATGCAGCTACGATAGCATCAATAATAAGCTGGTCAAGTCTACGTCCAATAGCTTTTGATACAACTTGTACGAGTTCTTGTCTCTCATCAAAATTTACTTTTGCTTGATGAAAAACATCTGAATATTCAGCAGCATTGAAATCTGACATTGTGCAGTTAACTGTGCTGTATGAAACATTCAATGGGACTACATCAGTTTGTGGTAAACGAACTGTTGCACTACCTTTCCCTATTTTAGGGAACTTATATGTGTTGCCTTCTACATTACTTCTCAACCTTATACTTTCTCTCAGTACAGCCTCACCTTGATAGGCTTGATGTACTTCTGCATCAAATAATGTAACAAAGGCGTTAGTAATTGATTGTGCCATTACAAATCTCCTTTAGTTATTAATCATTTTTTTTATCAGGTGTCGATTACTCGGCTGATGTAGTAAAGTTGCTTACCACCAGAAGGCATAAAGAATATGGTATCTTCATTTGCGAAGATAACTGTTAAAAAAAATATTGTCAACCCTAACTTATGTTCTTGGTTGTGCAACTCCGGGAAAGGCCTCATTGAATTTTCTCTCAACTTCTCTTCTAAAAACTGGGTCAGTTTTATATCTTGGGTCTTTTACCAAGGCGTATAAATCACTCTCCGATGCAATTCCTTCGATACTTTCTGGTGCTGCTGGTATCTGTTGCTGTCCTGTCATTGCAATTAATTTACTCAATACTCTAGTGCCTTGTGCTGTTGCTCCTAAAATTTCTATTTCCTCAACATCTGCTGGGCCAAAGACACCTTTTTGAACTTGTCCTTCTACCCACTCTTTCGTACTTTTAATTATTTGTTCTGCATTTGGCCCAAGTTTTTCTGTTTCAGCTTTTATGTCAATCATATCTTCTTGCTCGATTTCTTCTGCTGAATTTCTAAACATAGACACTAATTTATCAAATTGTTCTTGGGTTGGTTTTTCTTGATTCGCCCATTCCAAAAATCCTTGTACCAACTTATCGTCTTGGTCAACACCATCTAAAACGTCTAGGTTGTATTCTTTTGGAGCTTTGTGTCCACCCATACTCATTTTTTTTTGTAATTCATTGTGCGAGTTTGCTAACTCTTCTATCTTCACTCCTTTGTTTGCGTCCCAGTGTTTGTCTTGAATATAATCTGGTTTTTCAAGTTGGTCAGTAGCTTGTTGTTCAGCTACCTGCTCCATTGCCTCACCAACAGATTTTCTTTCTGTTTCTTCTTCTGCACGATGAGGGACACTTTCCTCTGCTGCATTTTCATTTTCGTTAGATACGTCAACCTGTAGTAAACCTTCTTGCTCCATTGAATCACTCATTTTTTCGTCCTCTCTATACGTTGTAAAATATCTCTCACTATACTGTTTTGGCCCTCTCTAGCAAAACCAAAATCAGTTCCAGCACCAATCACCCATGTAGGTTGATTGATTGTTTTTTCTTTTAAATAATCTAAAACTTTCTTGCCCTCGGCAGTCTCAAAAGTACGAGCAAATGCTCTATCCAGCCTCTTGCTGTCATCATCTTTTGTCTTTACTGCCTCAAAGTCAACGACATTGATTCCCTCCCAACCATCATTCATTGTTCATAGCCTCCTGTTCCATTATCATTCCAGTCTCATCGGCTGGCATATTTTCATCGGCAACTGGTGGCTCTGCCATTGCTGCACTTTCTTGTTGAGCTTGAGCCTGCATCATCTGCATAATTTGCTGTTGTATTTGTTCTTTTTCCTCATCGGATGTACGTAAGTCTGCTGGAATACCTAGCTTATCTCCAACATATTTGGCAATCATTTCTGGTTTTATCTCTGCCTGTCCACCTGCACCAAGCGAGTTTGCAATCTGTGCAAACTGCATAACATCATTAATATCGTCAAGGTTTTGTGCCTTTGCTAACGGAGATATAGGAGTAATCTTTACCTCTAATCCATTTACTCTCAATGGCAATCTAATCATTCCTTTTTCGTTCATAATAGATAATACTCTTGCTACGACCGGGGTCATGGTTTCAGTTATTAGTCTACCAAACGCACTACCTAAATTTTGTGATAACTCTTTCATTCTTTCAACAATCTCGGTTGCACTTCGAGCTGACATGTTGTCTGGTGGCAAACTTTCATCTAATAATATTTTTTTAATATTCATGCGTAAATCATTAATAATTATTTGTGATACGTTAAAATCAGCCGACCTTGGTAATGGTGCTAAACTTGCTCCTTGTGGGCCAGCGTTTCTCGCTACTGGTATAATTGAACCCGGAGCAATTCTTACATTACTTGGATTTAGCACACCATCATCTGCTGCTGTATACACGCCACTGATTGCAAGACTTGCATTTTTTAGAACCAGCTCAAGAGTTTTGTTAAGTGTCTTTATGTCAGGAATAGCTGTCAACAATGGGCCTCTACCAAACACCTCGCCCGGCACTTTCATGTATCGAGATACAACCCAAGGCGATTCAGGTATTTTTCGAAAAACCAATTCTGATTTACTTTTAGGGTGTATGACATGATAACAATAATCGCCTCTTTCTGTGTGATAGATAACTGCCTCAAACAATTCAACAACCTCAGTTTTTTCGTTGTCAATCAAACGCTGTAGTTCAGTTGATATGATTGCGTCTGGATACGTACGCATGATAGCCTCTGTCCTAATTTTATATTTACGATAAACATTGTCTACCGTACCTTGTGGCCCTTCTTCCAAAGCAATCAAATATTGAGGCACTGCCGTAAATTGTATTGGATTGAAGGCATCGCCCGGTTGTATTAACATCACCGAAGTGCCGACAGCTAGGTCTAATAAAAACTCACCCATAGCCAAATCAAAATTGCTTTGTCGCATAACTGTAAACATTTGGTCAGTATATTTGTCAAGTTTTTTTTGAACCTCGTCTCTGCTCTCTGGAGGAATATCATTGCCTGCCTCAAGACGACACCATTTTTTATATGGGGGAAATAATCCTGACTGGATTTTGTTAGCAAACTTTTGTGTACTATCAATAGCTGTAGAATCAAAAACACGATTCATTTTGCCTTGACCCGGCACGTTCCCTTCATAGTATCCTTGGTACATATTTCTTTGTGGCAAACCGTATTCGTACGCCTCTTCGTAAACGCTACGCCATAAGTCTTTACGAGCAAACGCCTCTTTGTGCCTACGGATTACCTCTTCTAGTGTCAATCTTTCTTTCATTTCTTTTTATGCCTCTGTGCAAAGTTTCTTGCTGATTGTTTACTTCTAAATCCCCATTTGTTTAATGCTAGTAAAAGTCTTGTAGGCCTACCTTTCTTGTCTCGTTCTGGGCCATCAATACCAGCAAACCTAGCAGCAAAAGATATTCTGCGTGGGTTCACCCCACTTTTTACTGGACGTTTTACTCCAAACTTTTTACGCCCGGCATCGTTCAATCCTCCACTAGGATTCTGAAATTTTTTTGCAACCATTAAGCGAGCGACCCCCTCTTCTTGCGTGCTGCTCGTTTACCAATTAAATCTTTGTCTGCTTTTCTAGCACCACCTTTGCCTGTTGCAAAGCTACGTACTCGTCCTGCTGCCCATTGATGTGCAGATACTTTTGGTCTACTGCCTGATGAGTAATATGCACCCAAACCTCTGCTATAAACCTTACTTAATGTTTTTGATGATATGCCACTTGACTTAGCGTACTTTGCTATTACCGATGCTCTACTCACCCCTTGGCCCTCCGTTTACTGATGTCATCCATCATTGCTGCTGTCAACAAACCTTTTTTATACAGTCGTCTGGTTCGCAGTATTTCTGCTTGTCTTGCTTTTGGGTTCTTCGCCCCTGCCACATATTTTACCGGCACACCCTTTTTTGTTTTTTTAACTTTTTTAAATTTTCTGTCCATTATTTTTTCTTAATTTTTTTTTGGACACTAGCTGGCAAGTCTTTAAAGTGAAACAATGATTTACTTAACCTAGTATGACTTGCTCCTGTGTGCAACGTGCCGTCCTTCATCTTATGAGTTTTGCCTTTAAAGGGTTTACCGTCTTTTGTATAATGCGTAACACCTTTCATTCGCACCTCCTAATACTTGGGTTTACTTTTCATTTTTTTCATCATACTTGTTCTTTTACGTTTGCCACGTTTTTTTTCGTATGATGTTTTTTTCTTTTTCATCCCAGCAAGTTTATACATCATTTGTCCTCAACCACTACTATGTTGGTTCGCCATTTTGGGTTGCGTATATACACTGGTCTTGTTCTATCCATTTAATTATCCTAATGTTGTTTTGCTATCTCTAGGGTTTCTAACTGTACCAAGTGCTACCGTATTTGTTCCACCGGGTAATACGCCACCCACCAAGGAACGCCCTACTTGTCGACTACGTTTTCTTGTACTTCTTCGAGCAACAATCTTTTTGCCCTCTGGGTCAGTTTTCTTAGGTGCTTGGGTTATGGCTGCTGACTGACCACCTGACTGACCACCACCACCACCAACAATTCTTTTTACTGGAGCAACAACACTTTTAACAACACCACCCATTATGTATACCTCTTTGTAGTTTCGTATGGATTTCTAGTAACAGAACTGGTTGGGGTCATCTCTCCTCCAGTTACGCCAAGCTGGGGAATCAGTCGGTCTTGTGAATACAGTAGTCGCCCACCTCTCCTCCTAGCACGTTTGCTAGCTGATAATTTACGTAGCTCTGAACGCTCTTTGGCCTCAACGCTTGCCTCTCTTTTTGCTAAAGCAGCATCAGCCTCCGATGTATCAACCTTTGGTATTTTTGGTGGATTGAATAAACTACCCATTTCTAAATAACCTCGCATACATTATGTAATCAACTTTGTCTGGCCCATACTGCCGACAAACCCCTTCTTTTTTAAAACGCATTTTTTCAATCCATTTGATTGCTCTTGCGTTGTTTGCTTTAACTGTACAGTGTATTCTGTGTAGATTCAACTGCTTTGCAGTCGTAAGCATAAATTTAAACGCACCTTTATGAAACTTGGTTTTGTACTGCTGCATCATATTTTTGTCAGGTATCATCCATATCTCTGCTACGTGAGGCCAGACGGGTATGACCCCAAAACAAGTCAAGGGTTTACCATCAATACAAACGGCATAAGCATAATCTCCAACGCTGTCAATGTGAGCGAAGTAATTTGGAAAATCGTTTATCATCTGTATATCTTCTGCATGCAAATCCATCAGGTTTAGCAAGTAAGATTTGAACGGTACAACACTAATGTTGGTGTTTTCAATCGCAAACGCTTTTTCTAAATCTAGGTAAGTCATGCAAAAATATCAAAGTCAGTTTTTGCAGTTGCTTGACGATGACGTTGTGTTGACCCTCTGGTCAACTGACGATGTTCTCCACCACCCAACATAAGGTACATGTAGGCATCCCCAACGTGAGAATGTTGGTTTTTAAATGGCTGGTCTTTGTAGCGTTCGTGGCCAGCTATCTGCACTCTACGAAAGTGATAGCCACCACTCAAGGCTTTTCTGGTTCGTTCACATTTGGCTGCCACCAACAATCCGGGTTTACCATCTATCAAACGATTCATCGGCATTGCACCAGCCTCACGCCTGACTTTGAAATCGTTACTGGCAGTAGGTCTTGCGTTCATCCCTAAAGTTTTTAAATGGTCAAACGCTGTTACTTCATAGATTTGGTCTCGCTGCTGTCCTGCCGGGTCTCCGAATATCATAACCTCGTACTTAGGATACTTAGCCTCTAGTTCAGATTTTAACATGTGGCCGAACCTTTCTAACCCCATATCAAACGTAACCAACTCATCTAAAATTACCCAGCGACCATTGTTCAATTTTTGACCAAATACGGCTGCTGGTGTTAATCCAAAGTCAAGGCCAATTTGGATTGGTACGTTTGGGTCTGGCTCAATAAAATCTTCGGTCATAATCGCATCATCATATTCTGGTAAGATAGGTTTGCCTTCCTGCACATAGGTGTAAACGCCTTGTGCGTAACAACGCACCCAGTCTAAATTTTTTCCCAACATGGTTTGCTCGTAATATCCAGAGGGTAAATTTTTAAGATTTTCTGCTTTGGGGTTGGTCTGCCACCATTTCCCACAACTGAAAACAAAACCGTTAGCCTCCGGGTTCTCTGGCAATTCCTCTTTGGTTACTTCCAAAACACCACCCGGCTGATTAAAAAACTTCCATGCGTACTTGCCTTTCATTGGTTCTTTTTCTGCCAGCCGATACCACCAGTGGTCAGAATCCATTGGGTTTGTGTCCATCCATACGCCACGCCAAGTAGGGCCACCATCTGCTTTGGTTGGGTATCGCCCTACCCGGTGGGTCAATCCATCGACAACAGCTTTGGGCAACTCTCTGGCCTCGTTAACCCACGCACCAGTCAGCTCCATTGACAGTAACTTACGGACATCTTTTGGTTGGTCTAATGCAAGAAAAATAACCTCGCAGTCAATCCCAGCAGCACCATCTCTAGCTGGCAATTTTATATGATGCGTCAACGGTGGCGACCATCGCATTGCACCCCAAATGTTTTCCGGGAAGATTTCTTGCCATGTTTTAATCGTGGTGGTTCTTAATTCAGGATAACTATTACGCACAATCGCAAAACGTGTATATCGAATACCATCTCTGGGAGATACTTTCTGCTTGACGGCACGCAGCATAATCTCAGCAGCACACGCATACGATTTGCCCGAACCGACTGGGCCTTTGAGGCCACGCACAAAAGCATTGTTTTGCAGAAACTGCCATACTGTAGGACTGGTGGTAAAGTTAAGTTTTAAGTCTGCTTTCTCTTCCATCATTGCACTGTGTTTAAAAGTTCTTCACGCTCATATTGGTCTAACTTTTTTTTTCTTCTGATAATTAAATCACATTCTGCTGGCGACCGTTTGGCTAGTCTTGAGAACTCCGGGATAGACAGCCCTTTACGAAATATACCAGCCGTCAGGGTATCAACTTCTTTAACTGTTAGGGGTCTCTTCGACAACCCCGTTTTCATGTTGACCATCCACTACCTCTGCGTCTATTGGTTCTGGGCCTTGCATCACAATACCCACCACCGATGGTTTGTCAATATCTTCTTGCTGTTCAAGCAAACCTGCTGCTTTGGCAAGGATTCGCAATACTGCCACCTTATCGTGCATTTCAACCTCTAACTGTGGCCCTGCCTTAGTAGGTGTTACCTTTATCTTTTTAATGGCCTTAATGGCCGAATCAGAGAGCGAGAGAGCGTCTTTGACAAAGACATTACCTGCCTCATCCCAAGATACCACATCAGTGATGTTTGCAGTGCCAATCGCAATCAATTCTTTTGCTACAGCCTCTTTGTTGTGTTCTATGGTTTCTGACTTCTGTATACGTCTTTGCACAACACGTACGCCACCAAACCTATCCAACGGAGGCTTGACAATACGTTTCTTTTTTTTGTCAGAAGGGGATGTCATCGTCAAAATCTTCTTTTCTAGTTTGTTCGTCTTTTAGGATGTTTTTGCTTTTGTGTATCGCCTCTCGTACGGTTTTATTTTTTTTTTGACCTGTGTTCTCAAAAACTCGGAAAAACGCTTTTTGGTCTCCTTTCCCGTAAGGCATTGCATCGTCTTTGCTGTAAACCTTAATGTCTAACGCTCCGTCTACATCCATATCGTTTTGGAAGTCTCTGCCTTGCCATACTTCGATAATGTAGAATCCGGGTGTCAAATGAATTTCTTTTCCTTCGTATACTGCAAAGGTTCTATTGCTGTACTTTGGGCCTGCCATATTTCGTCTCCGTAAATGTTGCAAAAAAATTGCGTAATACCCCCTATATATACGTGCGTGGTGGGGGGGGGATGTACCCGTATACAAAAATAATTATTTTTCTGCCCTTGCACGTAAAGCATTATAGACTATCCCAGCGTAAAATAAAAACATTTACATTTCCCTGACGTTCGTATGGGTCATGTATTTACCTTGGCATCTTAGTTGAGCGTGCTGCCTCGTCCAGTAATCGCTGCACATCTGACTTGCCTTGGTCTCTGTTGAATAACGCATCCTTAAAGAACATGATAGTGTTTGGTGCATCGCTGTATGGTTTGTTATCCCTCTGCCATCTGATGCAATGTTTGATACGTTTAACTGCATACTCTGCATCAAGGCCTTTGTTCAGCCAACCTACAACTATCTCTACATGTTTTTCTGTATATTGTTTTCTTTGGCCGTATATTTCCTCTGTATATTTTATATACATCTTTATAATATATTTCGCCTTAGTATATATACTAGTGTTATCTTTGTTGTTATGTATGCACTCTGACTGCATACTTGAATATGCACTCTGAGTGAATATCTTCTTTTCCTTATGTTCTTTTATACACAAGTTATCCACAGACTTATCCACAGGCTGCCTTCTCTTCGTACGTAGTTTTGTTTTCTCAAATCCTTTTGGCCCGGCATGCACTTCTGGTTTCTCAGTAAAGTCTCGCTCCTCGGTCGTGGCCGTTGCTTTGGCTGTATCCTCGTCAATCTTCTCATCAAACACCATGTAGTATTTGTTGCCTTTGAGACCCGGATGCTTTTTGGCGTAACGTAAATAATCCCACTCAATCAGTTTCTTTATGTGTCTGGATACGGTTGACTGGTTCAGGCCTAGCTGTTTGGCAATGGTACTCTGATTTGGCCAGCAAACGCCTTGTCTGGATGTGTACATACCAAGACAACAGTAGACCATGAAAGTAGCCTTATAATGCCTCATACGCTTATCTAGGATGGCTCTCTGTGGTATCACCAAGAAATGTCCGATGGTTTTGCCTGTACCGTATTCTTTTTTATCTTTTTTCATAGTTTATGTTTCACGTGGAACAATTATTTTTATGCAGTGAGTGCATAAGATATACTAATAAATTTAATAATACTAGTTGACATAAGGTTTACCCTCAGGCATTATACTTATATATGAAACATAACGGAGAAATAAGATGGCTGGAAAAATAACAGATGTTGACATAGATTTTACCATAGATGTTGAGAATGACGCATTTGAAGATAATCTTGATATAGAACTAAAAAGAATATTAAGAAATACTATTGAGGCGATAAATTTTAAAGAAAATAGAAATCATAATTTAAGAGACATCAACGGTAATCATGTAGGAAATGTTAAAGTAACTATTTATAAGGAATAATTAATAGATTACATAAAGGAGACGAAATATGAACAAGAAATCTTTAAATAAAATACAAAACCTTATAAAACTTAATACAGATGTATTAAATAAGATGAGAGCTAATCTC
>VTLG01000765.1_pt1 | contig 32822 bp, 55 predicted proteins | sample 4694571 | NCBI WGS metagenome assembly VTLG01 (sample SAMN12604809, study PRJNA352737) | marine metagenome | biome: ENVO:00000447; feature: ENVO:00000209|ENVO:00000569|ENVO:01000036; material: ENVO:00002151; isolation source: viral sequences binned using virsorter ...
GGGACTGAGGGGATCAGGCGCGACTCGGCATGAAGCGAAACGACACGGCGCGGCGAGATCAGATTAGGCGGGGACAGTCGTGTGTTTAGTTGAGAGACGACGGGTAGCGTTTTGTCGGATCGGGCGGTACGGGGCTGTGGGGAGCAGGCGCGGGACAAAATGGTGCGACACGGGACGTCGTTCTGTGCAGTCGAGCTATGAAGTGTTTTGTGCTGATGTGTCGATGTGATCCGATGAGTGACTATGGGTTGCGTAATGTTTTGGTTAGTCGACTGGAGCAGTAATGTTCCGTGAGGGCAGGTGTCGGATAGTCGATAGGGTAGGGTGTGTCTCGTATCGCAGTGTCGGTGCATAGTGAGTGGAGAGGTGTCGGATGGTCGTTCTACTTGAAATGGTTTGGTTTGTCGAGTAGAAGGAGGGAGGTAGGAGCGAAAGAAGGTAAGCCCCTACCCCCCTGCTAAAAGACTAGGTCGTAGATTCGGCGAGTAACGCTTCTTCTACAGACTTAGCCAATGAGCCTTGTTCGGGTAGATCTGACGGATCGATTTTTGTAAATTCGACTGTTTCAAATCTGCCGTATTGTTGGCTTCGGATTGCTCCCATGCCTTGAACTTCCATACTCACAAACAGTTGTTCCCATTGTTCTTCAGTTAATGCCGCTTTTCCGTTTTTAGAATTCTGCATTAATTTAAGTTCTTTGATGTGGAATGTGAGGATTGGTTTCTCCACGTATTCATATCTGGTCAATGTACTTCGAGGACCTTGCGGGCCAGTTACATGTCCAGTGAATGTTTCTACACCATCGGGTTGTTCGCGGTTCAAATACACTTTGTCTTCAACTACTACAAGTCGTTCGGCTACATAGTTTTTAAAACCTTTTCGGGTAGGTCCCGCTCGTTCACCGCCGAACATGATATTGGCTGATTCCTTGATGGCCGCTTTGACTGCTCGACCTTCGAGGTATAAACCATTATCGTCCGACTTGAATCCGACTGTGTTTTTCAAATCAGCTACACGTTCGGATACTTCGACTTTTCGATCATCTTGAGCTACCACCAATTCTTCAAGTGACATATCAGGCGTTACCTGATAACCTACATCTCGCATGGTGTTGAAGATTTGCATCTTCAGCTCTTCTTCGTTCGAGTGTATGCCTTTGGTCCGAATGAATCCTGCTATGATATTCGGATCTTTAGGCGTACCTCCCATTAGCTTGTTTTCGAACTGAATCTGTACCCTGCGGTATGTAAATACCTTATCGTGGGTTTTCTTAAATACTGATGTCATGTTTTAATCATTCCTTCCTAGACGAATAAGTACGCCTATATCATCACTTGTTGCTATATCTTCAAACGTTTGTACGGAGTCCATCCGCTCTGCAATTCCAGACCAGTAATCTGCAAACTGTAAATTATGTTCACCGCGTTCGCGTCTTGCGTCCGCTGCTCCGAGAATATCTGATCTAGTCATTACCCCGATTTTGCGGTGTTCAAGTCCCGTCCACTCGAATCGATCTAAATGTTTAGATCTGAATTTAAGTAAACGAGATTCCCAATCTTCGTCAGCTTCCGCAGATTTTTGATTCGGAATTACAGCAGTACGTTGTTTGTTCAATGTGCTTACAACTTCGTTGTAGATAGCACGACTAAACATCTCGTCTTTCAATGCTTCGAACCATTCAAGATGTGAATAGTCCGCTATTAATTCTTTGGCTAGATCTGGAGCTTTAATCCTTTCTCGTTCGTCAGCTATTGATCTAATTTTTGCCCGTAGTATCTGTAGCGATGTTTCTTGTGTTTTATTCATATTATCCTTTCTATGTAGGTAGGGAATATCACTCTGGAAAGATATTCCCTACCTCGCTGTTATTTAACTTTTATCAATGTGCCAGAGTGACTCGTGTAAATCCGAAATGCCTTGTAATCTTTAAGACCGTATCGTTTTACCGAACTCCATTTGTGCCAAGATTTTTTACTTGTACCGAATGGTCGTTTAGTCATCGTTTCTCCTTTCTCTTAACCTTCTACTTGTTCAGTGTATCACACAGTGTATTACATTGTCAATACTGTGGAATACTATTAGGCCCTCCCTTCGATTGGTATGCCTTGATCTAATAAGTTATTGATCCATCGAGTTGTTCTATCTACATCACCTCGAAAACTGAGGAAGATTTTTACCCCATATGATGGGTCGTGTACAGTGACTGCACATTTTTTACAATCGTAATATCGCTGTTGATATATCAATCCGCGATCTGGATCGTGTTCTTCATACCTCCCTTGTAGTTTTTCTCGCAATGTCGAATCGCACTTATCACATTTCTTGTTCATCATTTTTCCCTTCTTTCCCTTCACAGTTTGTGAAGTTATGTCTACCCATTAACCGAAGCTAATGGGTAGCTATAATCTCACTAACGGGAAACTACAATTTTCTTATATCGTTTGGGTCTCCAAATTCCCTTTACACATAATCCACCTACGCAAGTCCCTCTTCTTTGTCGATCTGGACTCAGTCTCCACTCTCCAGTTCCAGTATCACGAATGACTCCATCTATCATTGCAAATAAATGATTGTCGATTAATACAATCGCTGGTCCCTTCATTGGCAAATCTCTCGCATTTACATGAAGTCCACCACAGAAGTGATTTCGTTTCTTGGCAATATATCCAAGTCGCATTCGTTTTCCAGTATCATGAATCTGTTCATCGTAATTTGGAGTACCTGATTTTCTCCAGTTGAAGTTTTTTCTAAGGTACGGACTGTACACAGATTCGTAAACTCCATTTGACGCGGTTCCATCACCTTCTTTTTTCATCGCCGTATAAACCTCATTAAACGGCGTGTTTGTTGCAATGGCTATTGCTCGCGTTACGCAATCGCCTGCTCGGTTAGAACTCAATCCCAATTCTTTGAGATATAGAGATCGTCCCCCATCGTCTTGTTGGAATTCTAAATTTTTCATCGTTTTTCCTTTCTTTAGATTCCTTTCTATAAATAGATCCTATCATATTTGTATTACATTGTCAATACTAGTTAATACGATAGGGTGGTGTAAATAGAATTAATGGAGACTGATCGCAAGAATTTATGGTATTATTTTTCGAAGTGGCCTGAAGCAGATGTGCCCCAACTGCTGACAGGACAACTATGCCAAAGCTGTGGCCGTTCGGTAATTCAGAAGAAACCAAAGAACCAACTTACGAAGCTCAGACAATGCCGTTTGGTTTTGGTCGTGATTTTTTCGAATCACAACCGCTTGATGTAAAAGAATTCGCACACGAAGCGATGAACAGCGACTCTCTCGTATATGCTTGTCTTCGAGAATTATCCACAGCCGCAAGTGAGCCGTCGTATCGAGTCATGCTTCCGACCAATGAACAGCCCGTCGAAGCACCGATCACAAATCCCATCGTACAAATATTACAGCGACCTAATGAACACCAAGACTTCTACCAGTTCATCGATGAGCTTGTAATTAATTTATACGTATCGGGAAATGCGTACATCTACAAAGTTCGAAACGGAGCGAGCAAAGTTGTTGGCATGACATTGCTACGATCTGATCGTGTAAAAATAAAAATCAATCCGAGAGACGGTCGATTAAATTACGAATACGAAATTGATAGCGTCAGATACGCATTAAATCCCGATGACGTATCACAGCTTAAATTTCCCTCCATGACTTCAGATGTATATGGGTTAAGCCCGTTACAACCTATCGCGTCGATTATTAACCTAGACTTAGCACAAATTCAATATGCGAAATTCTTTTTCCAAAACAGTGGTACACCATCTGGATTGTTAAAAGTGAAAAGACGTTTACAAACTCCAGAAGACGCTGAGCGCATTCGGAGCAGATGGCGATCTTCCTTCGGCGGTGGCAACATGCACAAGTTGGCAGTGTTGGATGAGGACGCAACTTATGAACGACTCGGTGAGAGCTTATCCAATATGGCGTTCCCAGAACTCCGAGACACAACTGAAAGCCGTATTTGTATGGCATTAGGAATCCCTCCAATCCTGATCGGTAGTGTCGTTGGACTCGATAGGGCTACCTATTCCAATTATCGAGAAGCCCGCCAGTCGTTCTTTTACGAAACTATGATTCCCCTAGCTAACAGGATTGTACGATTCTTAAATCACTGTCTCAGTTATGAATTTCCAAATGCAGGTTACATCGAAGCGGACTTCACGGATGTTCAAGCATTATCCGAAGACATGAATGCACTCACCGAAAGAACTACAAAACAATGGGACGCAGGGCTTATTAGTCTGAATGAGGCACGAGAAGCGTTAGGTCTTGATCCGTTAGATGGCGGAGAGATCCGAAGAATGCCACTCAATATTTTAGAATTGGACGCGGACCAAATCGTACCTACTACGTTGCCAGATCCGACTCAGCAATTAACCGAAGGTCCATTAGTCGCATTAAAAGAGGCTCCGAGATTATTAGATCCAGATTCTCCATATACACCTGATGCTGATGTAAATCTACCTCAGTATATGCAGCAACAGAATGATCGCATGTTAGAACTTCGAGTCGAGGAGGCGGAAGCTCTTGAACCGAAACTAGAACGATTTTTTAAACAGATGGTCAATAGGACTGATGGAGTGCTCGGTCGTTATTTAGCAACTGACGCAGATACGCTTGTATTAAAATTGCCACTCAGTTTGGAGGCTCTCGGATTAGCAGGTGAATTCTTGCCCGTTGGAGCTACACAAGATTTAGCTAACACCCTTCGACCGTCTTATGCACGAATGATTAAAAAGACTTTCAAGGAATTAAATGATGGTCGGGCTTTGCGTGGAATAGGTCCATTACAGTTTGATTCCAATTCTATGGGCGTACAAAGAGTCATGGCAAAGCCTTCCGCGAGTGCAAAAGAAATCGTGGACTATACGCAAAAAAGATTACGCGAGGCAATTATGACCGCACAAGAGCGCGGTTATACCACAGCACAACTTGCTAACGGAGTTGCGGATGATGGCTTTACTGGAGTCCGACAAATCACAAGAGAAACATACAAGAATAGAACCAAGGCTATTGCTAGAACTGAAATGGCAAAAGCTCAGAATGGTGGGACTATCGCATACGCAGAAGATTCAGGTACAACATGGGTGCAAGCGTATGATCCAGATGGAGATGGCAACGATAAATATGTCCCTGCTGGAGATAAGTTCGGTCGGACTTGTAGTCAACGGCATATGCAGTGGTACAACGTAGAGACTGATTTCCCTTACGACATTATTGATCATCCAAACGGGCGGTTGACTTGGTATGTCGGTGAACCAGATTTCATCCCTGCAAGTGCTCGACAAGAAGTAATCATCGAATCAGGAGGATAAAGTGGAAAATAAAACACATACACTTAGTGACGTAAAGGTGTTGGATTCCGCTCAGGGAATTGTCGAGGCATTTGTAAACTCAATGGGCGAGATTGACGCTGATGGGGATGTTATAGATCCGAGTGCGTTTGATAATTCTATATTGATGAACATGCCTGTCAGTGTGTTGGCAGGTCACGACTCAAGCAAGATTATCGGTAAAGTATTAAACGCCCATTCCGTTCAGGCAGGTGATGGCACTGCGAGACTCTACAACAGAATCCAATTCAACCTCGACACGCAAATAGGCCGAGAGGCTTTTTCAAATGTGTCAGGCGGTTATGTGGATCAATGGTCGGTCGGATTTAATATTCCTGATGGTGGTGCAGAACTTATTCAACAGGGCAGCAACGCCGTTCGATTAATCAAGGACGTCGACTGGGTCGAAGTCTCATCCGTGATTCGTGGCGCATCTCCGAACACCACAACCATTAGCGCCAAAGCTGACGTTGAAAAAGTCGATACCCCATCATTTATGAAAACCAACATTAGAAAAGGGTTGGAATATTACGAAGAAGGCTTAGCAGGCTCAGGTCTTACTAGTCAAACTGTTCGAGAAGCAAGGCAGATGTCAGGCGGGATTATTACAGAAAATAAAATCATCCGTATGAATGCTTGGTTTGCTCGTCACAAATCAGATCTTGATTCATCAGCAAACAGTAATTCACGTGACGAAGATTTCCCTGCTGCTGGCGCAGTCGCATGGTATTTATGGGGCGGCGATCCATTAAACCCAAGTCAAGCAATGAATTGGGCTGAGCGACAGGCGGAAAGAGTTAGAGAAGGTAAAGCCGCAATTCCGTATCGTGCTACTGCAACAACAGATTCAGCTTGGAACGGACCGAGAACTGTTGCCGCTATTCCAACTGACTCCAGTAGAACTACACTCCGACAAATGTTTGCCTATGTAGATGGGGAAGAAAATCCTACATCGAAAAGTTCTTACAAGTTCCCTCATCATATGTGGGATGGCGGAGTTGGAGACGCAAACATTCGAGCATGTCGAGCGGGCATTGCTGCTCTTAACGGAGCTAGGGGAGGGACTGATATTCCAGAATCAGATCGAGCGGGAGTGTATCGACATTTACGAAAACATTTAGACGAAGCAGGTATTGAAGCGCCAGAATTACTTGGAGCAGAAAGTGCCGAAGAAGAAATGGGGCGCAGACGGCGGCGGCGCAACTATGAAGATGAAGCTGCCTTAACAAAGCAAGTAACGAATCATGATGACGATCTCGCTGCCGATGACGAAGTGCCTCTGGTAACAGAAGCGTTTGTGCCATCCACAGATGAACAGCGTCAACAAGTACAAGCTAAATTGACCGAGCTTCGAGCGCGGCAATTAGGTATTCGTTTACTAAATAGAAATGATTAGTGAAAGGTTCAGAGATGAACGCAAGTGAAAAGATTTCTTACGCTACTGGATTACACAGTGATGTCGAGAAATTAATTGAAGAAGGTAAAACGAATGAGGCTAACGAGCTTATTGAAAAAGCCGCAGGTCTTATGGACGAAGCTGAGTCAGAAACGAAAGCCCTTCGCGGGTTCGAAGATCTACAAGCTCGTATTGATACGCCTGTAAATGTATTGCCAGTCAGTGTTGAAGATCAGAAAGCATGGGCGGTGAATGATGTTCGCTCCGATGGTTCTGTAGGTAACGCTGCTATTAATGCAAATTTTGAGCCATCAGGTTGGTTGAAAGAATTACCAGCCGCTGCTCAACCTGTATGGGTTCGACAGCACATGGGTTCAAATAAAAAAGCCGAAGAACAGCTTTACAAGAAAGCATTCGAAACATGGATGCGAGCTAAATCTGACGCAGCTTTTGAAAAAACAGCTCCAGCAGAATATGTGAAGATCCTCAACGAGACAACAAACGCTGATGGTGGATTTACTGTTCCGAGTTATACAGAACCAGATACCGTAATCAACAGCGGTGCATTTGGAAATCAAATTGCACCAAACTGCCGACTGTTTACAGTAGGTACAGATTCAGGAACTATTCCAACTGTGGGCGGTGTTTCTGTAAGTGTGATCGCGGAATCTGGCGCAATAACAGGCGCTGAACAAACACCGACTTTCACGGGCGTGGCATTTAACATCATCAAGTATGGTGTGTTAGCCCGCGTGACTGACGAGTTGCTTGCTGACTCCGCTTCGAATATGCCTGCTATTGTTAGCGAATTATTTGATACCGCATTCGGTCAGAACATCGATGTCCTGATCACTAACGTGGTGTTGGCTTCGACTGCTGCTGATGTTACTGCTGCTGCTGCTGCAGCTTTAGTAGCTCAAGACTTGCTAGATATTTATGCGGCAGTTCCCGCACAACATAGAGGTGCTAATTGTAGGTGGGTTATGCCATCATCAATCAGTTCCGACATTGCTGGAATTGGTGTAACTGCGGCAGGTGCAAGAGGTATTCAAGATCTCGCACAAGACCCATATTCCAATTTGATGGGTAAGCCAGTTATCAACAATGACAACACGACCAACCTAGATACAACTCTAGCCACTGGAAACGAAGTTGCCATTCTTGGAGACTGGAACCAATTTGCTCTGGTCCGCCGTGAAGGCAGAACAGTTCGTAGATTGAATGAATTGTATGCAGGCACAGGTCAGGTAGGATTCTTGGCTCAGGAAAGAAACGACCAAGAGGTCATTCTTCCAACTGCGTTCAAGATCCTCAAAATGGCCTAACGGTTTTGAGTAATAGGGATGGGGTTGGTTAATGTATACCGCCAACCTCATCCCAACATAAAAGGAGAAAATTATGCCGAAGGTTAGATGTATCGAACCAGTAGCAGTTGAAGGCAGCCAAGTAGCTTTTGATGTAGGACAAGAATATGACGTAGCACAAGCCATCATTGATGACTACAGTTATGCGTTCGAAGTATTAAAAGCAGCTAAGGCAAAATCTAAAAAAGACGCTAGTACAGCGGATGAAAATAAGTAGGTAACAATGCCGACGATTTACCACACATACGCCAATGTCGCTAACTTGCGGGATTATCTCGCGGGCACTTCGTACTCGTCTAACTGGACGGCGGATACTGTGGTGCTTCGTCGCATGTTGCAAACTGCCAGCCGTCGGATGGATGATTATATTGGCGGCGATGGCCTTAATACTTGGGGTCCGTATATTGAAACTCGTGTTTGGGATATTGGAAAAGGTAATTACCTTCGAAATGATCCGAGATTAGTAATGCCAATCAATTCGTTGGCACCTCAATCTACCATCGTAAATATTATTCCACTCGGTTCTTGGACTACAGCATTGACTTCTGTTACGTCATATGAACAAACGGCTCGGACTGATAATGAAACACTTACAGCAGGTGCCACAAATGATTATTTTTTAATGCCGTATAACACAAGTCCTAAATTCGAATTAAAACTAAATGAAGATACAGCCAAGCAATTTTATGGCGGACAGCAAACATTAGAAATAGTCGGTACATTCGGTTGGCAAAATACAACCTCAGCGGCGACTACATTAAACGGAGCGATCACAGACGCGGCAGCTACTACAGTCACAGTTACATCGGGGACTACGTTATCAGAAGGCAACACTATTTTAGTTGGCACTGAGCAAATGTATGTGGAATCAATTGCAACCAATAATCTCACCGTAGTGCGTGGCGTTCATGGCACAACTGCCGCTACACATCTTACTGGTGTTGATGTTGCTGCATACACCTATCCAGATGATGTAATGCAAGTGTGTTTAGATCTCGCAAAAATAGAATACAGAAATAGGGATATGGGTGTTCAAGACGCGTTCGGATCTGGGGATGTCGCTATGACGTTCCCAGTTAATGAAGCAAAAAACACTCTAAAAGAATTAGCAAGATACAAAGCGCATACAGGTAATGCGGGAGTTGTATTTTAATGACTACTAAAATGTCACTCAAGGTAACAGTTCAGGGACCGCTAAAGCGCCCCAAAACTAACCTTCGAAAAGGTGTAGCCGAAGGGCTTGCGGTTATTGGTGACGCGATGGTTAAAGATGTAAAGAAACAGTTATACAAAGGGCATGGTAAAGATACTGGTCACCTGAAATCTAAAATCCAATGGCGGAAAGATGACAAATTCAAGAAGCAGCGAATTGTAGTTGATTCTTCAAAAGACCACCCGAAACGAAATGTGCCATATACAAGATGGGTAGAAGAAGGCGGACGACATCCGCGATGGGGAACTCCAACCCGCTTTCGCGGTTATCACATGTTTAGAAGAACAGCTACAAAGTTCGGTCAACAAAAGCGTGTAGAAAAAATGATGTTAGTCGGCATTCGTAAGAAGATGAACTAATGTCGCGCTCAGGTGTAATCAGTACAATCGACACGTTGCTGTCAGGGGTAACTAGCCCAACTTTTGCGGCAGTCTATCAAGGCGAACCGTTATCAATTCCGACCACTCCAGTAGCGGCTTTTTGGTTGGAAGCACATAACGAATTATTTACTACATTCGGTGATTCATCTACGACAGCTACATTTACAATTCAATGTTACTGGCGAATGCAATCATCCCCCGACGTGCGAGAAACTATTGAAGCCGAAGTATGGGACGCGATTGTAAATATAAAAACAGCGTTGCGCGGTGATTCGAATTTATCAGGTAACTGTACAGATTCGAATCCGTTAGACGCAGAGGTAAGCTATGAAGAAATCGGAGGGATCGTCTATCGATTAGCAACGATTCCACTGGAAGTTGAAATTTACGGAGAGTCGGTGATTACCCCATGACAAAAAGAAGATCAGATAACGGACAGTTTATTGATGTGGGTAAATATCGAGCTATCGTTGGAATTTCCTACAAAGATGAGTATTTCGAAGCAGGGAAAAATTTTGATTTCCCTAGCGGTGTAAAAGCCGCAACGATTAAACAGTTGATCAAAGATGGATCGATTGCGGAAGTAGACGAGAATGGAGATCTAAATGGCGAAGACTAACGGATTAGGTGTACGGATTTACGCCAACGGACACGATCTGAATACCGATGTGAATGCACTTTCGGGGATCGGACAAACTCAAACATTATTGGAATGTACTGGATTAGCAAAATCTGCGATACAAAGGTTAGTGGGATTGCGTGACGCAATTATATCTGTGAATGGTTATTTTGATAATGCAACGGGCATGTCTCACGACGCGTTCGAAAGTATTTCGGCAGATTCCGAGGTAATTGTAACGATGGGAACCAGTCGCGGCGATGACGCTTGCGGAATGGTTGCAGATCAGGGAAGTTACAATATCGGTCGAGCAGAAGGTACGGCGATCACTACGACCGTCGAATTTTCGACGTCCAACGGTAAGGGTCTAAACTGGGGAGTGGCCCTTACCGACGGACCCGAACAAACAGATTCTGCTGCGGCCAACAGTGCGGCGGTAGATAATACAAGTTCGACTAGTGATGGCGCAATCGGAATCGTGTCAGTTGAATCTGTCGCTTCAGGAACCGCAGACATTAAAGTTCAACATTCAGCGGATGATATTACATACGCAGATTTGCTTACGTTTACTGGTGCAACTGGTAGAACAAGCGAATCAATCAGCGCCACAGGCACAGTCAACAGATATGTGCGGGTGGCTTCAACAGGTACATTCACGGACCTTGTGTTCGTAATGCAATTTGCGCGGCTATAGAAAAGGAGTTTACTAATGGCTAAACAAAGTGGATTGGGTGATTATTTCGCCGTTGATGACTCTAGCGGATCGCTACGAGAAATCAGCTTAGATGTAGTCAGCCTGACAACTAATACAGGTCGAGCGTTACAAGATGTAACTGGTATCGATAAAAGTGGAATGGAGCGGTTACAGCTTCTTGCCGATGGATCATTTTCCGTCAGCGGAGTTTTTGACGCAGCTTCAAATATGGAACATGCTGTGTTTTCGAATATGTCGAATACTAGAACAGCTACATATTGTATCGGTGGCAACACTTCCAGTAATCCAAAACTAGAAATGGAAATGTTGATTTCAGCGTATAACATTTCTCGTGGAGCGGATGGTTCACTTACGTGGACAGCAGAATTGTCACTACAATCTGGAACAGTTCCGACATGGGGTACTGTGTAATATGGGATTCATTATACCGAAGGCAAAACAAATCACCGTGAAATTAAACGGCGATTACAAAGGTGCAGAATTTACTTGTATCACTAAACCTTCAATGGCTACGATGATCGCTATAACGATGGGTGAAAGCGAAGATATCGCAGCACCTATGATGTCGTTTGGAGATCTCGTACTTGTTTCTTGGAATCTTGAAACAGAAGAAGGTGAAATACAACCGACGGGTGAAGGCATGTTATCGCTAGACGCCGATTTGTCTGGAGCAATCCTGACGGCTTGGAGCGATGAAATTGCAAACCCCACGGAATCCGTCAGCGAATAGAAAAGTGGAAACACGTCGGTGGCGGAGTAGATAAAGATGGTCGCGAGGTAGTAAAACCGCGAGAGTTGGAACTGGCACAAATGATTGATTCATTATGCGAGCGGTACGGATGTTTACCAAGTCAATTATTGGCTGAGGATATATCTGTGTATCAGATTGCCTCGATAGCTGAGATGGGCAGATCTGATGGCTAGAGGCAGCGATATTAAAGCCAGACTCGGATTAGAGTCTAAAGGTGCTGAACAAGCACTTGATCGCTTTACTGGAAAACTCGACGGATTAGGCAAAGTCAAAGGGCCGCTTATGGCGGCAGGTGCCATTGCTGCTGTTGGAACCGCCGCAGCGGTAGCGGGTGCAAAGGCGTTTCAGGCTACAGCGCAACTTGAATTGGGTGCAAATAAAATTGCAGTCGTATTCGGGAATCAACTACCAAAAATTACACAATGGGCTGATTCAGTTCGATTGTCGATGGGAACTACGCGCCAAGAAACATTAATGCTTGCTGCGGGATTCCAAGACTTGTTAGTTCCGATGGGATTTTCGAGAGAAGAAGCTGCAAAATTAACCACTGAAACTGTCGGACTTTCCGCAGCACTTTCTGAATGGTCTGGTGGCACTAAAACGGCGGCGGAAATTGCATCTATTTTTTCTAAGGCAATGCTCGGTGAACGTGAGCAGATGAAAACACTCGGTATTTCCATTACCGAGCTAGACGTTAAAACGAAACTATTAGCAAGAGGCCAAGAAAAATTAACGGGTAATGCTTTAGCTCAAGCCAAAGCTATCGCCACGCAGGAACTTATTTTCGAAAAATCGACGGACGCGCAAGAGGCGTTTCGTAAAGGTGGAGATTCATTAGCGAGAACGCAACAAGAATTATCTGCAACGATAAATCAAATCAAAGAGGATATGTTGATTGCGCTTATCCCTGCAATGGTAGAGATCGGTGCAATTCTAAAAGACGATGTAATCCCGCAAATTAAAATTCTAGGGCAATGGTTCGGGGATGAGTTACCAAGCAAAATAGCTACAACTGTAGAGTCATTAAGAACGCTTTCACACGCGTATAAAATAACGACTGGCTCTGGCGAGGACTTGCGAGAAAGTGAGCAAATTCGCGTTGCAAAACTAGGTCTAGATATAGCCCAACCCACGGCGAAGCTAGGAATGATGTTGAGTCCATTTAGCGCGTTGAATGATGTTGCTAAAAGCGTAGGGTTCGATGGTTTAGATATGTACTTTAATAAAATGGAGGACTTAACCGAACAAGCATTAGAAGCCGCAGTGGAAATTGAAGGGTTAGCCGATCAATCTGAAAAGCTCGCAGAAATGTCCGCGCTTGCAAAAGCTGAGCAAGCGAAATATACGCAGTCAATTGTCGTTCAAGCAGAAACAGTTATTTCTTTAGCTCAAAAACAAGCTAACGAATTGGCTGGAATTGCCGAGTTATTTAAAGAAGAATTAAAAGTGGTTACAGATCAAATCGCGGCTGATTTAGAAGCCTTAAACAACCGACTAGCCGAAGGGAATCAAGACTACAGGGACAAAATGTTGAAAGCGATGGTCGCGGACGATACTGAGCGTTTAAATTTCTTAAAAGAAAATAATCAAAAAATACAAGACAATGCCGTAGCGATGATGGACAAGATTAGGGCCGCTGGGTTCAGTAATGCAGATATGGCTCGGATCGATATTATCGGTATATTAACTGACGAACTTTGGCAGCGACACCTTGATGGCGTTAAAGCTGCGATTGCTGAAGAAGAAAGACTAAGGCAAGAACGCTATAGCCAAGCAATGCGAAATGCAGACGATACGCAAAAGCTCGCTTTAGCAATAACAGAATCGATCCGTATCGCGCAGCGCGAAGGCACTTACGACCCAACACAAACTCAAGAAATGTACAGATATGCAGGGCTTCGTGGTCAATTACAACAATGGATGAGAACCCAAGATGGCTCAGGTTTTTGGGGAGCGTACGGTGGAGGGATGACAGATCAGCCTATTCCACTAGAAAAAGCGCACAACGGCGGACGAATCGGCGGGCCTATAGGTCAAGAAACTCCGATCATGGCTTTAGGTGGCGAAACGGTCTTACCTATTGGAGCAAGTCAAGGTGTAACTATAAACTTCAACGGATTAGTTGCAGGCGATCCTGTAGCTATCGGTCGAGAGATTGCAAACATAGTGAATAAAAGCTCCAGAGCTAACGGTGCGATTATAAATAGTTCGGCGGTGACTTCATGAGCATAGCGATGCCGACAGTCAAAGTAGAAATCAGATTTGCTGCGGGTGCAGTTTCTGTAGGGTTTCCTTTAGGTGATGCGATTTTAGGTTTGAGCACGTTAGGTGAAGCCGTTGCCTATACTGATGTTTCTACTGACGTAAGAGCTGTAACAATCTCACGAGGGAAGCAAAGAGAATTAGACGAGTTTGCGGCAGGGATGTGTTCGGTAGTTTTAGACAATAGAGACCGAGATTATGATCCGCTGTATACGTCCAGCCCGTATTTTGTCGATGGTGAAACGCAAGTTAAAACAGGGCGCTGGATGCGAGTCAAAGCCACGCATCCCACCACAGGCGTGGAATACGATTTGTACAAAGGGACGATCAGAAATTGGGATTTGAACTACGATTTTCCAAATGACGCTACATCAACTCCATCGGCTACTGATTACATCGAAAATTTAACAAACACAAATATTACTACAACTACATCGGCGGGCTTGTCGGGCGTGATGGTCGGGGAAATATTGAACGAGGCAAATATTCTTGAACGGAATTTAGATACTGGAAACACCTCCTTGCAGGCCGTCACCTTTGCTGGCGCAAATGCGTTGACAGCGTTACAAACTGCTACAAAATCTGAGGGCGGCGGAACTGCTGCAATTTATTGCGACGGAACAGGGGATGTGGTGTTTGAAGATCGGTTATCGCTAACAACTAATGCACGATCATCTACTTCTCAAGCCACATTTGGGGATGCTGCTTTGCCTGTGGATTCGGTTGAACTTTCTTACGATTCGGATTTAATTAAAAACGATATCAGCCTAACTCGGATAGGTGGCACGGTTCAAACAAAGACTAGCAGCACAAGCCAAGACGATTACGGGATCAGATCATTCTCTTTGACTGGTTTATATAACAATGATGACACGTCGGTAGAAAATATTGCACAGCTTTATTTGGATGCGTTTTCTGAAGCAGAGCTTAGAATTAGAAAAATTACAATCAATCCTAGAATGAACGCGGCCCTTATGACTCAAGCGTTAAGCCGAAAGATTAGAGACAGAATTACTATCACATACGATCCGCCAAATACGGCAGGGGGCACTAATACAGTGACTAAACAAATGTTTATCTCAGGAATTGACCATGATTTTAGTGCAGAAATAATGCGAACTACGTTTACGTTAGAATCGACAACAGGCCGAAGCCCTTATTGGACTTTGGGCGCAAGTGAATTAGGAATCGGCACAAAGCTGTCATTCTAGGATAGGATCAAACTATGGCATGGACAGGCGGAAGTACAAAGGCAACTGGTGATGTGATCACCGCTGCAATCTGGAATAATTATCTAGGTGCATCAGGGTCTATTGACGAAACCGCACCTGCAAAAGTTACGACGGCAGGTGACTTGGTATATGGTACAGGCGCGAATGCACTAAGTAGATTGGGAATCGGTTCTGCTGCTCAGGTTTTAAAAACGAACTCAGGCGCAACAGCACCTGAATGGGGTTCAGTAGCAGCGACTGAAGTAACCGCAGGGAATCATAAAGTATTTTATTCCAACGGGTCTGGCGCGATTGTAGAACTAACTCTCGGAGCAGACGGCACCGCGCTCGTCGGAAATGGCGCAACGTCAGCACCTACGTTTGGGAACATTACTGATATTAAAGGTGGCAACGATAAGATTTTGTACACCAACAATACGGGGGTCACCACAGAATTAGCGTTGGGAGCAGCGGGAACTGTGCTAGCTGCGAATGGTGCTACATCAGCACCCGCGTTTGAAAACATCACTGCAACAGATATTAACGGGGGAAACTGGAAGGTTTTCTATACCGACGGCTCGGGCGATGTGAACGAGTTGACGACTGGAGCGTCTGGCACTGCGTTAATAGGAAATGGTACGACCAGTGCCCCTACATTTGGAAACATTACAGCGACTGACATCAACGGTGGTAATTGGAAACTCTTTTACACCAATGGGAGTGGAGATGTAGTTGAATTAGCAACAGGAGCGTCAGGAACCGTTCTTACATCGAACGGCGCAACATCGGCTCCTACTTTCGTAGCAGGTGGCGGTGATATGGCTGATGAAGATACTCGGGTAATTCAACAATCATATTCAATGCGTCCAAACACAAATCCATCCTCAGTCGCGGGGACTGGCGGTTCAGGTCGCGGAGTCTGGAATTACAGCACGGGTTGGTACAACTACTAAAAATAAAGTTAGGAGAATAAAATATGGCACATTTATCAGGAAGTACACGAGGGCTTGGAATAATAGTCACAGGCACTAACTCAGGGGGAGCGGTTGTTATAGATGAACGGCCAATTACAAAGGACCCCGATGGTAATGACAACCCTGAAGAAATATTTGGTTATTTAATTCAAGCTACCAATACAAGTGCAGAGGATGTCGTTCTTACACTGGAATGGGGTAGCACAGATGCCAGCAATTTAATTAAAAAAACAATAACGAAAGAGAGTGGGTTAGCCACAGTTATGGAGGGGGTCACGATGACTTGGCCTGTAACAATTAAGGCATATGCAGATACAGCGAACGCTGTAGTGATATACGGAGAGGCGAGAAACTAATGGCGACATATTCCAAAGTAGCATGGACCCCAACTTTAGGGTCATACGGTGTGCAACTTACTGAAGGTGTGTATAGACAAACGAGCGCAGCGGGTTGGTGGACATTTCACACAGCACCATCTGGGACAACTTCAATGGACCAATTTTGGATGTGGCTATATAACGGCCATTCTTCATATTCTTTCACTCAGGCGTTTGGTAGTTCGTCTAACTCTTGGACCAGTTACTTTCCGACGAATACTCCACCGTGGCTGCTTTGGGCGGGTATGTTGATGCAGGATGGTGACACCACTCAAGGATATTCTTCAAGCTATGGCTACAACTGGCCCGCTGGATACATCGATAGGATTACATACTAATGCCCGCATCATACGAATTTACCGAGCCAGTCCCGTTGAGCGGGTTTAAAGATTTGCCACCGAATTACATGATGGATTCAATGAGGGAACATCAAGATTTTCAATCTAAGGCTTTGGCTGGCGCGGGGAATGCTCAGCGCATGAATGAACTTGAGATGAAGCTCGATGCAATTGGACAATTGCTCTATCAAAACCGCCATTTATTTGAAGGAGTGATTCCCGACTTAGCCGCCCCTACAGGGCCACGAATGCCACAGAAGCCACCAAGAAGTGAATCAGACATACGCATGGAAATGCAGGAACATCAAGATAAGGCAAAAGCTGACGGAATGTTTGAACGCAAAGATGAGTGACTGTAACTGCTCGGAGCAGATTGAAATGATTAATCAAAAGTTGGACGCTCTGGCTAATCTTCACTATGCGTTCTGGCACGGTGTTAAAACAGCCTATGGAGACATGCCGAATATTGAAGTTGAAAAGGATGACGAACAATAGATACACTATTGGTGACTATTTTAGTTATCTTAATAGTTGATTGGATGACAGAGCATGGCGCGTTTACAATTTTCTGGAAAACTGGACGGCAACAATTACGAAGGAATGCCAGTGAGTGGGCGCGTCACTTCGTTTTACGGAGTTGTTCGGCCAGAGCTAAGTCAAGGCAAAGGTCACAGCGGTGTAGATATTGCAGCAGTTGAAGGTACGCCTATTCTCGCACCAATGAACGGAGTGGTTAATGACAGATTCACAACCGAAGAAACAGTATCGTGGCGTGTTAATGTGGCTAACATATTCGGTAATTGCGTCATGCTTCGTCATGATGACGCTAATGGCGATTTATTGGGCTACACAATATATGCTCACATGGCTAGTGAGCCGCAGGTTGAACGGGGTGATTCAGTCGAAACGGGCGACCTCTTAGGAGTGATCGGAAGTACAGGTCAATCAACTGGCCCGCATTTACATTGGGGATGTACTGTAGCAAATAATCCTTATTTTAGTCGTAGCAAAGGACTCAACGACGCATTCAATTTTTTAGAAACCGATACCGAAACAGTCTCAACTAAACAAATAAATTACGATGAGCAACAAGCAAACGCAAACGATCTGATTGATTCAGGCCAAAGCATAATGAACAATTTAATCGACACGCTGCAAGGCAAGGTCGAGGATATGGGAGGTAACTAATGTTACAAGATAAAAAAGCATTAACCGATTTGGGTGAACGATGTGTGATGACATTCGCACAAAGTTTTCTAGCTATCGTGACAGCAGGACCGATGGTCGGAATGGACGCTGATATATTCAAGGCGGGGGCTGCGGCGGGCGTCGCCGCTGTCTTGTCGGTGCTTAAATCTTTCGTTGCTTCTAAAAAAGGTGACGGTTCTGGAAACATACTGACATGAAAAAGTTGCTGTCCTTTCTAGCTAAAACCTTTTTTGTGCCAGACGTACGTCTGGGGAATTTGCGTTTTCCTACGTTCAAAACCCCCGAAGGCAGGTTACGATTCCCTCGAATCGGTGGCTACTCCCCAGACGTACACATTCCATCAATGTCTTTACGAATGAGTGGAATAAAATTACATGGCGGAATTCTGCGCGTAGGATTGACGGGAATGATTTTTGGCGCAGGAATTATTGCGCTTGCAATCTTCTTTTCAATTAAAGGTTTAAACGCAGCACCGATTTGGCCGCAGCCCGCGCTTTACAATGCGTCGCTCGTACAGCCTGATCACAATGTACAAGTAGGGGAAGATTGGGAACAATTTCTTGACGACCAAACCCCTGCTGAGGTTCGCAGACTTCAAACAATGACGCTCCAGTTAAATTTATCTGGAGCTAGGGCAGGTGATATCACACTGTCTGGTTTGGATATTGGTAAAGCTGCGAATCTGACTGACGCGCTGCAAATAGTTGGATCATCAGGTAACGGTAATCAATTGCACTGTGATGAAATCATCCTAGATGGCTTGGAAGCAAAAACCTTAAATCTTGGTAGCTCAGAAATTTACATCCTGAATATTACGAATGTAATAGCGGATGGATTATCGATCGGGCCAACAATGTCTAGTGATCCAAAAGATATAGTCGTTCAGTCTTTACGAGGTACGGTTTCAGTTCCTGCTGTTACTAATTCAACCTACGACCGAATAATTATTGATACAAGTACGGCGGACGGTTTTTGTCGTAAGCTCACCATCAGCGACGTATCTGCGTATGGGGCGGGAATCAACCTAGACAATATTCACGCAGGCACGCTGACAATTCAAAATTCAATTATCGGTGACGGTACAGGAATCGACGCGGCCAGTTTTGTGATTGCCGCTACAACGAAAATTCAACAATTAAATGCAACTAATAATATAGAACGCCCTGTCTCGGTCCAATGACCTCTGAGGAGCCGCAGGAGCCCATTAAGGGCACATCTGATGATGTAAAGAAGCCCGAAAAAGGAACTACAATCACTGGATCGCAATTATTAATTGCAATCCTATTCACTCCCTGTGTAATTACATGGTTGGTTCTTGCTGCAAGAATTATCTGGAGTGCTTCAAGTAATCCAGAAACGCTCGACAATATCGAGGGATTATTAACAGCACTCGCAGTGTTGACTATTCCAATCAGTCAAGGATTATCCAAACTTTGGGAAGCATATGGGAATGAAACACACAGGGGAGATGATTGATGAGTGGCTTCGGACTGAAAGCAACGGTTGCGGATATTGATGGGAAAATTTCTAAACAAGACGATCGATATGTAGTTACGGATAAAAAGATCGGCAAGCGTCTTGTCTTGAGCAGTACGCGACTAAATCCGCAATGTAAAACTAATGGCCACGATCATAAAACACAGGACGAAGTCTATATGTTCATTGAAGGAACTGGTGTGATTGAAGTTGGATCAAAAATATTTGAAATCCAAGCGGGGGATATTGTGACTATTGAGGCAGGGGAATTTCATCGGGTACATAACACCGATAAATTAAGAGAAATGTATTTTATATGTGTTTTTAACGGAAAACGAGAAAAAACGTAGCTCTGTGTGGCTCGTCACAGCTCGTAAACAAGACAATCAATAGTAATACACATATGGGAAGGTGAGAAAATGTACGAATATCGAGTGTTTTTAGATCGTGTAGTTGACGGAGATACTGTTGATGTACACATAGATCTAGGATTTGATGTCAGACTGACGGGCCAAAGAATCCGATTATATGGCTTGGATACGTGGGAAAGTCGGACTCGTGATTTAGAAGTGAAAGCCAAAGGATTATTAGCGAAAGATTTTACAAAGCAGATGGTTCAAGAGGCAGAACAAATAATTTTAATCAGCCACGAACGAGGTAAATACGGACGAATACTTGGTGAATTGATATGTGATGGTGTAAATCTAAATAATTCCCTGATTGAACATGGACATGCAGTCAAATATTTCGGTGGTACAAAAACTCTGAAAAGTTGATTTTGGGGATGTCACAGAAACGATGAAAAAACTGTGACATCCCCTGTAGAAAGTTAGTTCGCACAACGAAAGTTCTGATCACGGATCTTTCGTATTTGCAGCACATTCAATATACGCTAAGCATGTGTGAAGTGTGAACTAACATGATTATATCTTAAAAAAACGCTAATTGCTCTCCTTCAGATTTTTTTGAATAATATACATATTTGCCGATTCTTTTTCGTTCAATCTCACCTGCTTCAGCCATTGATCGTGCTATCCGATCAGCGGATGTACCGAGCCATCCCCATTCTGTATCTACTTTCTGTAGTGCCCATGAAGGCGTTGGGGAGTGTGATTGATTTAATACATTTTTAATAATGTCTCGTTGCGTATATAATTTCATCATAAATCCAATTCGTTATTTATAAATTGCACCGCTAACATAGCTAAACTAGCGGCAACTAATATCCATACAATGATCATGCGTACCACTCCCTTGATATTGCCTTAGCGTCGTATTGTTCAGCGGCTACCTCAATTCCAAAGCACTCATCGCACAATTTGAATCGCTTTCCATTAGTTTCTTCTTCTGTGTTGTATTTCTCTTGACACTTTGTACAGTAATCCATAAATTCTTCATCGCATGTACAAGTAATATCTCCTTCAGTCAGAAATAATCCGCAATCGGCACATACTCCCCATGACATTAGCGGTTTCCCTTCTTTGGTTTGACAATCGCATTGCGCTCATTCCACCACTCGTCGAATCTTTTAAGCAAATTTTCGTATGTATCATCTTGTGCTATTTCAAAATCTCGTTCAGCTTTGTCGTTATTTCCTGTATGGCTCATCGTTTACCTCGCGTTCTCTCGTCTGTATTTTCTGAATTCAGCAATGTCCTTGTACATCTGCAACACAGTTTTAGCTGTCTGCATGGAACTGGAATTACTTGGAGACTGATCGTCAGCCCATCTCAAGACGCTATCTTCGTATTCCAGTAGTGCTAAATTTACCCCATCAGTAGTTCGTTCAATTTCACTGCTGATGTGATCTCGTCGTTTTTCTCGTATCGTTCTAGCTAACATCATTTTTTTATTCCTTTCTAGTACGGTTCCCCGTCTTCGTTAAATCCCTCACGGAGTCTGTCGTCTCTCCGCTCTTCTTCGGATTGTGGAAAACAATCCAAGCAACCTATGTCGCTAACTGGACCTCCACACCATCTACATTCCTTCATCGTTTGCTCCTATTCTCCGATCCACGGCCCGATAGCAAATGGGATTGTCCATTCACCAATCAACCATTCGATTGGGATTTTCCCATCGTATTTCGTGCGTCGGTATTCTTCATGTCTCCAAATATCATGCTGAATACAGTCAGTACATTTACCGATCTGGCTTTGATGATAAAAACGCTCATCGTTACCGTCATCTGTAAGTCCTGCAAGTTCTATATTCAGGTCTTCGTATTCTTGATTCCACTGGATTCCAGTACCGCAATCGATACATCTGGACATTCGGTATGCAGTGGAAAACATTTCTTCCAACATCTCGTCTGTATCAGGAATGATTGTACCGTTTGTGCCGTATATATTTGTCATCGTTTTCTCCTTTTTGTGGGGGGGTCTTTCGACCCCCCGTATTATTTTTAAGCGTTTGCTAATTCATCTTCAAGTCGCTCGTTCCAACTTTGGGTAAAGCTTGGAAGATTAAGAATGGCAATCGGTGAAAGCTCGTAGTATAAAGGAGTCTTGTTAATCGCATAGTCGGTAGCTTCATCAGCGGCTGCGTCAATAATCGCGTGAGCTTTTTTTATGAATTGTCGTTCGGTGTCAGCCTCAATGTTTGGGTGCATTTCCCACTGGAAGTCTGGTTCCCAGCTAATGGTTTCTTTAGCTTCAATAATTAATTCGGCTACAACTTTTTTGTAGTTAAATTCAGCTTCAAGGTGCTTATCACCAATTCTACTGTTTTCGAGAATTTCTTCTAAAGTATCTAGCGTAGGTGTTGTGTTTGAGTAGGTCATTGTTTTTTCTTCTTTCTTTTTTTTTATTAATCTATTTGATTAACTTAAATTAATCCTATCAATAATGTATTAGTTTGTCAATACTATGTTATACACTGTGTATCAAATTCTACCAAAAATCTATCAACCAGTATGGGCTCTTTTTTCCAAATTTAATATTTGCGGTATCGGTTGGCGATCATCCCAACGGTGTACATATTTCGTACAACCAGATGGAGATGGAAAATTATACAAGCGTTCCATCTCATCTCGTCTCGGCCAATGATTGGATTTTACTTGAACCAATACAACGCCCTGATTCCCAATTCCGATAATGTCCCATTCACCTAAAGACCCTGCGGATTTGGTGCAGAAAAAACCTTGAGCTTCCAAATATTCGATTGTCTTGCGTTCAGATCTTGCACCTTTTTGTTTACGATTCATAACACGACCACGCTTCCCATCCTTGTATATTCCAAATTTCCCAAGCTGCTTGTAAGTTATCTATCGGATCAAATAAATTAAAAGCTTCGTTCAGACTAGGCCAGTAAAAAATATTAATCTGCATTAATCCGAGAGACGGACCATCTGTAATATCTAAATCTCCAACGCGATCCACCCTGATCCATCCGTTTTCGTTTCCACTTTCACAACTCGCAATATCCCACAAGATGTGAAAAATTTTATAATTGTTCGTATATAAATACGGTCGCCAAGATGTGTTACTGGCTAACCATAAAAATTGATCTTCGTTTATAAAATTTAATGGAGCGGGCGTAGGGGTTGTTACTGTATTAGGAAACGCACGATCTGAGAACGGTGTACCGATTGATTTTACTTCGGCCAATATAACAGCTGTAGGTGTTGGATTTATTGCGACGCTTGGTGTATCTAAAACAACCACTTGTGTGGTAATTGGAGTGGCTATTTTTATTAATTCAGTCCGTACACCGTTGTCATTATTTACGAACTTATAACCTAAAATTATGACTGCAAATATTACTACAAGAGCCGATAATCTTTCCCAGTACATTCATGCCACCTGTATCCGCCCAAACGTGAAGCCGTTCGAGCACCATATCGTGTGCCTACTTCACCGAGAGTTAGTAAATTTGTAGTCACCATAGTTTGTTTTCCCTCTCGTAATCGTCTATCTAATAGCACGTTAATGCGTTCAATCACCCAATCCGATGTTCGTTCTGCACCTAAATCATCTACAACCAAAAGATCGTAGCGAGCTAACTCTGTTTCGTATTGTTGAGCTTTTTGCGTACTGGTTGAGTCGCCAAATAGTTCGCGCATATCATCAAGAAACTGAGGAAAGTAAATAAATTTAGCGGGCTTATATTTATGTCCTGTAATTCCACCGCGCTTAATCCATTCACGAAGCAGTCCGATCGCCATATGAGTTTTGCCCCGACCGACTTTCCCATACATAACTAAGCTGTCACCTGATGTAAGATAATTAATTGCTTCAGTCAGAATGCGGCCATCTACATCTAATTGATCTAAAGACCACGAACTGTACGCTTTATCTACGCCTGTAGCTCGTACCAATAAATCTTCTGGTGTACATTCAGGGCACGGAAACGTCTGACCAAAATAGGGTTGTTTCCTATCGTTGGTCAAACGGATACGTTTCCCGTCATGACATGTGGGACAATTAAAGATCTCAGGAACAGGCTCCGCAGTCGCAAGTTCTTTTAGTTTTTCCTGTGACAAAGACAGGAACTTTTTTTCTTCGTCTGGCGGAGTATCTATTCCGTACTGCATTTTGAATGCTTGCAGCAATTTTTCCTTAGCTTTTAAGAAGTCAGGATTGTCTGTAGATCCTAAGTCATACATATGATATTTTTCTAATCTTATTTATTATAATTATTAGATCAAAAAAAATTAATTATTAATTTTTTAGATCATTATTATTATTATTAAATAGAGATTATGTTCTCCGTATAGTTGCAACCTTCTCTATTCGGTTTATAGTTTGGACATCCCCAAAACTCACCTGAAGGACCTTTCTTTTTATCTAGCGTAGCTCCGTCATTCTTACATTTAGGGGCTTGCATTTGTGGTGCTTCCCCGAATGCTTCTGCACTAGCTATTTCACCTGCGTCATAATTTCCTACAGGTGCTTGTTTTGTAGAAACAACACTTTTTACAAATGCGTCTTCTACTGCTTGCGGATTTTCTTGAGAACCTGCGGACATCATCTCTTCTCGGCTTGGTCTATTACCAGTTTCTTTACCGAGTTCTCCATATACGTTTCGGTTGGCAAGAGCACGCCCTATGGCCGACGTCTCGCAGTTCTCTGTATATTTATCTATATGACCGCCTGCAACTTCTCTCGCAATGCCTGTAGCAAGCGCACAGTTATTTAACTGTTCCTCTTTATCTACAAATAGGCTTGCTTTGATAGTGACATGAGTGCCACTCTCGCTAAGTATCTCTGTAGTGATTCGCCCATCAGGGAAATAATCAAAAAAGAGCGGCAAGCGATCTTTCACCATTTCATAATCGTTTATATTAAAAGCCATTTATACTCCTATCTGGTAACGGGTTCGATACCAACTGCGGACATTATTTCTCGTCCTGTTTGTTCTGGATGTAGAATTGTTGCTTCGTACATCTCTAATATTTGACCTAGCATATCGCCCATTTTCATGCTGCGAGCTTTTGCCGCTTGCCTTAATATTGTACGATGGTGAGGTGAAACTTCACGAACAATGAATGTTGCTTTGTCTACCTCTGCATTTATTTGGTCTACCATATTTCCCCTTTCTCTAGTCATGTATTACATACTATATCATAGGTATACATTAAATAGATCCAGTTACATAACATTGATTAAATGTATTACCATATATTCATGTACGAAAATAAAATCATCGGAACTGGCACCGAACACCCTGAACAATTATTAGCAAATCCCTATAACTGGAGAATTCATCCGAAGACTCAACAAGACGCATTGGAATCCATGCTCGACGATGTGGGTTGGGTTCAGAACGTAATTGTAAATCAACGAACTGGTCATGTTGTAGATGGTCACCTTCGTGTAGCTGTAGCAATTTCACGAGAACAAAAAGAAGTCCCTGTTGTATATGTTGATTTAGATGAAGATGAAGAAAAAAGAGTGCTCGCGGCATTAGATCCAGTCGGAGATATGGCGGTAACTGATATAGATAAAATCAACGAATTACTGTCCGAAGTCAGCATGACCGAAACACTTGGTGCAATGTTAAAAGATGTAGCACATGACTGGCGTGGATATATGAACGATGATCAGTCTGAACAAGACGCTTGGGATGAATGGCAAGGTATGCCCGAATTTGAGCAAGACGATACGAGAGCAAAGTACAAAATAGTTGTAAATATTGAATCAGTCGAGGATCTTAATCAATTTGCAGAAACGATAAATCAACCCTTAACAGAAAAGACTAGGTTCGTATATTTCCCTGAAAAAAAACCAGAAGCTAAACGATTTAATAGGTACGCAAACGGGAATGAATAAATTGGATAAACGGCACATAATATGCTGTTTCGATAGAAAATGGCAAAAAACGCAGCTCTGTATGGCTCCTTAGAGCTTGTAAACAGGTAGATCTATATGAATACACCTATAGTTTTGTACTGGTCAAACATTCCGTCCAGAAATGGATTTTATAATTATCAAGACTGGCAGACTAGCGAACTACAATTTTCCCCTTTTCATGATTTAGTATTCAAGTCCCATCAGAGATCGGGAAATGTAGTTGAATTGTGGACACATCAACAAGTTACCGATTTTCCATTTGATAACGTGACTATAAAAGACGCAAGCGAATTCATAGCACCGCAAAATGTATTTGATAGTCTAGCTCGCGGACATTCCATTGCGTTCGTGGCTGACGCTGTACGTTTAAAACGAGCTAGTCAAATTAATGGGATCGTGCTTGATATGGATTATGTATGTATACGACCATTCCCAGAATACAACAGTTGGTTCAGCACAATGCCGTCAAAAAAAACGGGCGGGTTCGCACCTAAATGGGGTAAAAATAAACCACCGATGATAGTACATGATGGCAGTTGGGATGGAAAAGAACTGGCTTGTTTTCCCATCAAAGTAGACGATACTACGAAATATCAGATAAATAAATTGTCCGATATGATTATTGACAAGCTACATCATCCGCCTGTAGGTACTAGTAACGAGTGGAATAGTATTCTATGGACTGTTAAAGCAATAGCGAACAGCGACACTACAGCAAAGATACTCGAACCAATTTACAACTGTCCCTTGCCCGCTTGGTTAGGGAATGGTAAATGTTACAGTATCGAAAGCCCGACTAGACTGACTGGCGACACAATTTTATTCGGCCACAGATTGCCTTCTATCGATGAAATTTTTCAAAAATCATATGGAATACAGCATTTTTTTGAAAGTGCGTGGAATAATGCAGGATTGATGTCAAATTCCGTTTGGGACAAGCTCCCAAAAGACTCCCTGCTATCGAAGGAGTGTGAATTAATGGGACTGATTGATCCAGTGGATACAGCTTTTAATGAAAAATGGGGGCTGGAATGAAACCTACACCTAAATATCCGTTGTATATTCCATCTAAAGGACGATGGGATGTGCGTCACACGAGCGATTATTTACATGAAATAGATCAACCACACTACATAATTGTTGAGGCACATCAATATGAAAATTACAAACAGAATGTAAAAAGTAGTGCAGAGTTACTTGTGTTAGATCCAATCTATCAAGAAAAATACGATACATGCGACGATCTTGGTAATACTAAATCAAAGGGGCCCGGCGCTGCTCGAAATTTTGCATGGGATCACTCCATAAAAAATGGATTCGATTGGCATTGGGTAATGGACGATAATATTCGTGGATTTTTTCGGTTAAATAAAAACAAGCGTCATCGCGTATATGACTCGGCTATATTTGCCGCTATGGAGGATTTTTGTGCACGTTATGAAAACGTAGCAATGGCAGGTCCTGATTATTCTATGTTTGCCCCTGAACGCACGAAGGTGCCACCGTTCATGACCAATACTCGTATCTATTCGTGTAATTTAATTCGTAATGATATGCCCTACCGTTGGCGCGGACGATATAACGAAGATACCGATTTGTCCTTGCGAATGTTAAAAGACCGCTGGTGCACGATTCAGTTTTATGCTTTTTTACAAAATAAATTACCTACGCAAACGGTCAAGGGTGGCAACACAAAAGAATTTTACAACAGAGAAGGCACGTTAGCGAAGTCCAAAATGCAAGTCGGACTACATCCTGATGTATCTCGGCTCGTAGTCAAATATGGACGTTGGCACCATCAAGTGGACTACACTAAGTTTAAACAGAAGCTAAAACCGAAAGCAAATTTGAAAATATCAGCAGGTGTGGATGATTACGGCATGCAATTCCAAAAGCTGACTGATGATAAATGGGTACAGGCGGCGCTGAGGTAACGAGATCATGGCGGTAGGTAGACCATCTAAATTAAACCCTCAAACGAGACAGCGATTAGTTGACGCGGTTCGGGCAGGTAATTACATTGACGCGGCTTGTGCTCATGCAGGTATCGCAGTCTCTACATATTATTTGTGGAGAGAAAAAGCCAAGACCGCACGTACAGGTGAATACAAAGAATTGATGGACGATATCGACGCTGCCGCCGCTGCTGCCGAAGTCCGCATGGTAGCTCAATGGCAACAACAAATCCCGAACGACTGGCGAGCGGCTCGTGAATTTTTAGCTCGTAGGTTCCCTGATAGATGGTCTCCATTAGAAAAACAAGAAATATCAGGTCCACAGGGAGCACCAGTAAAAGTGTACAAAATCAATCTAGGTGGCGAACTTGACGACGATTGATGAACGAGAAATAGAACTTACACGACCTTTATATACTAAACAGAAGCGAGCAATATTCGCACCTGAGCGTTATTCGATAATTGAAGCAAGTACAAAATCTGGGAAAACGCACGGATGTATTGCGTGGTTATTAGAGGAAGCAATCACAATCGGAAGTGAGGGTCGTACATTTTGGTGGGTAGCCCCGACTTATAATCAAAGCAAAATTGCGTTCACTAGATTAGTTCGTAGCTTGCCAAAAGATTTGGTTCAAAAAATAAACAACTATGAAATGTCAGTCGTACTCGATAACGGTGCAAAAATTCGCCATTTATCCGCAGAAAAACCTGATGGATTATACGGTGAAGATTGTTACGGCGCAGTACTGGACGAGGTAACTCGTATGCGAGAGGAAGCATGGTACGCAGTGCGATCTACTTTGACTGCTACAAGATCTAGAGCGAGATTGATAGGGAATGTTAAAGGTAAAAAAAATTGGGCGTACAAATTAGCTCGGCGAGCGGAAGCGGGCGAACATGATTGGCATTACGCCAGACTGACAGCAGTCGACGCTATCGACGGTGGCGTATTGTCCTCCGACGAAATTGCGGACGCCAAACGAACATTGCCACCAGAAGTGTACCGAGAATTGTACGAAGCTGAACCGAGCGATGACGTAGGAAATCCATTTGGATTAGAAGCGATCATGGCTTGTAAAGGAGAAATTAGTACCAAGCCGTCAGTTTGTTTCGGTGTAGATCTAGCAAAATCTGTGGACTGGACGGTCATTATTGGGTTAGATGATGACGGAGCGGTGTCATATTTCGAACGATTCCAACTCGATTGGGACGGTACAGAGCGTCGCGTAATATCCGCCATCGGTGATGAAGCTGCACTAGTGGATTCAACAGGAGTAGGTGATCCCATTTTTGAGCGATTGCAAAAACAAAATCCGCTTATTGAAGGATTCAAATTTACGCAGGGTAGCAAGCAACAAATAATGGAGGGCATAGCTGTGGCAATACAAAACAGAGAGGTAGTTATACCTGATAATGTATTACTACAGGAACTGTTAGACTTTGAATACGAATATACACGAACGGGTACGAAATATTCGGCTCCAGTGGGATTACATGACGACGCTGTATGTGCCTTTGCTTTAGCAGTACACAAAAAAAGAAACAATCCGAGTTTCGGAGTGTGGTAATTATGTTTAGATGTATTCAATGTGATAAATTATTGGCCGAGCGTGCCCCTACAGGTACGGTGATTAAATGCCACAGATGTAAATTGATTAATAAAACATGAAGCGATCTCCAATGAAACGAAGCGGCAGACTGAAACCGCGCTCCAAGAAAAGGAAAGATTTGTACGAGCGCAAAGGAGGTCGTAGAGATTTTGTCGCATTATTATTACACGATTTTCCTAATTGCCAAGCAACAATAAGTACGCACTGTTCAAAAAAATCAGTGGATGTTCACGAATTGTTGGCACGATCGCAAGGCGGATCTATTTTAGATAGGGACAACTGCATTACTGTATGTAGAAATTGCCACACATGGATTGGTGATAATCCAAAAAAAGCTACGGAGTTGGGTTTGCGTCGCTCTCTGTATGCGAAGGTATAGTTCGTATATCGTCTTGAATTTCAGATATGGCTTGGTTTAGTTCAGGACTTTCTTGTATCCAACTAGATGTGAGTTCGTGGAAAGCGAGAAACGCTTCTACAGTTTCAAACACTAGACACAATTTATTTCCTACAGATTCAACTTGAACCTCAATGTGATCATTCTCAGTCGCATGCACATCGACTCCGAGCGGTGCATGTCGTATATAAAAATTAGTCAATGTCGCACCTACTTTCGCATTGTTCGCAGATTTCGAAGTCTGCTGTGGTTGTCTCTGGTTGATAAAATTCCTTGTCGCACAGTTCGCAAAGGACTGGCTCTGTAGTGTGTTTATTTAAGGTCATTGTGTTATCCCTTCAAGTTTTCTGGTACAGAGTTTTCAATGTAAGCAAGTTGTGTTCTTAATTTATAAAGCTTTAGGTCACAGTCGGTGTATCCCATGTTAGTAGAACCATTAATTTCTTCGTAAAATTGAATCAACTCGTACAGTTGAGTCATTCGTTTTTGTTGAGTCTCGGTATATGGATTGTTCATCGTTTTCATCTTTCTTTGTAAATAATCATTGTGATTATTTATAGGTATAACATATCATAAATGTATTATCTTGTCAATACAATGTCATACATTAGTGCCATCCATTTAATATGGAAATTACTTCTCGTTTTTTACCAACTGTGTGCTGACTGAAACCTAAAGGAATTCGGTGGTTCCATCCTGCTTTTCTAGCTTGAGAAATACTAGAAAAAATCCCTGCTGTGAACATTAGGTGTGCCATAGTCCAGTTGGGATCAAATTCCTTCGCGTTCAGGTCAAGCCCTATAAGGGTATGTACAAATCGTATATCTTTATGCTGTGTAGGTCGGTGGCAAATAAAATCGTGTGTCATTGTTTTTTCTTTCTGGGGGCCTTTCGGCCCCCTAATTATTTATCGGTTCTTGTGAAAGGTAACGATATTCCAACCAAATTCTCCGAAGGAAGTATCAACTTCTTGTTTTACCTGAATGTCTGTTAATTCAGCAATCTGTTCTGTTAATTCCCAAAGGTTCATTGCCTCATCCCAGTCACTCCAACCAATAATGATCATGGCCTTGATTGAGTCGCCAGCGTCGTCACCTAAAATATTTTTAATTTCTGCTTTTTCTGTGACTAAAGTAAAGTTAGCTTCAAAGGAATTGTCTAGTCGTTTCTGCCATATAGCAGGGTGATCGGCTTTTTCAAATCCAATACAAGGGATAGCTTTTTCTGTTTCAAGATTTCGCATTTGGTTGAAGGACCATCGTGCTAAATCTTGAGCGTTTTTTGGATTTTGTACTTTTGTTGTTGTCATCGTTTTCTTCTTTCTATTTCTTAACGTTAATTTTCAAGAGCTGTTATTGCGTTTTTCGCGGTTAGTAAAAGTGTTGCCGAAGGGATCATTCCCATTCCCATAAGCAATTGCTTAATAACAACAATTTCATTGTCGGGCAATTGTCCATCAGCTTGAATAAATTTTTTCAGCGTATTTATTTGCGGCTGTAATCGCTCGGTATTTAGTTTGTTGCTTGCGATTTTGCTCTGCTTGTATGTTTGGTTTGTCATCGTTTTCTTCTTTCTATTCTTATTAATCACTGTGATTAATAAATTAATCCTATCATAAATGTATTACCTTGTCAATACTATGTCATACATTGATGTTATCTCTTTTGTTCTCAATCGCCAGTTGGCGATCGGCCAGTAATATCCAGATGTCATCTCTGTACAAAACCAAATCATCAATGTTATGTATTTGTTTTAATTGATTAATCAGACTTACCCGAAGCTGCGGATGTAATTTCATAGTTACCACCTTTCGGAATGTAGTTTTTTTAGATCTGAATATTGTCCATCATAATATCGGTCGCGTTCAATAGTCAGTCCGAGCGGAAGTTCTAATTTCTCCAGTTCATTCAAGGACACATCACCCCACTCGCGGTCGAATATTTCGCAGAGTCCGAATAATATCCAGTCACCGTCTGGTTGCTTTTTCCCGCTCATGATGTACCAAGTGCCGTTACCATACGGATTAAAATATTTTGCAATCACCTTATCGTTATCAAAAAATTCGTAAGAGTTCGCCCGATTGCGTTGTGCAATTTCTGCGTTTCTGTTAGTGAGTTTCTTTTCAATTTCTTTCGTTAATAATTTCATCGTTTTCTCCTTTTTCGTTTCTGCATCTTGTGTTATTTGTAAATTCTTGTAATATCCCATCGTTATCTCACTTTCATTGCTTCTTGCAACTGCTTGATTTCAGTTGCCTGTCGCACAATTTCATCAATTCTTGCGTCTGTTCTTTTTGTGCCCTCGATATCCCATGCTCCAACCATTCGGTCGGCTCTTGCAGCTTTGTGGCGTTTGTTTAACTGCTTTAGCAAGTGTGTGAGTGCTTCTTCTGTGTTCATCGTTTTTCCCTTTCTCTTATTAATCTATTTGATTAATTTATATGTATAACATATCATAAATGTATTATCTTGTCAATACTATGTTATACATTGAGTTGATTGGTTTGGTGAGCACAGAAATGTGTTGGTTAGTCGATATGATCGGAGATGGAAAGAAGCGGCGGCGAACGCGGACGGGTTTGTCGAAATGGCACGGCGAGTTTCTACCAGATCCGTTTTGGTTTGTCGATGGGTGATGAGCCGAGAGGTTTAGGTGTGTATTGTCGGCTAGTCGGAGTGGCTGGTGCAGATTAGGTCAGTGAAGTTTTGGCAAGAAAAGTGCTGAGTGGAGGAGTCGATATGGTTCGATATGGTCGGGTCGGAGTCGGACGTGGACGGGAACGTCGATGAGATTTGGCCAGAACGAGACGTGGACCGTTTTGTCGAATGGAATCGCGATGAGTCGGCGGGGCCAGAACTGAGACGTGGACCGTTTTGGGTTGTCGGTGTGATCGGCTCGATCGGTAGCGTCGCGGTTAGGTC
>VTLG01002407.1_pt1 | contig 32818 bp, 29 predicted proteins | sample 4694571 | NCBI WGS metagenome assembly VTLG01 (sample SAMN12604809, study PRJNA352737) | marine metagenome | biome: ENVO:00000447; feature: ENVO:00000209|ENVO:00000569|ENVO:01000036; material: ENVO:00002151; isolation source: viral sequences binned using virsorter ...
ATCTTGCTTAGCTTCTTTGTAGCCAGTGATGATAGTAGATGCCATATCCACAGGTTCTTTGATGATGCTAACAGTTAGCTTTTGTGTGTGGTAAGCTAATGAACCAACTTTCTTTAATATATTCATATGTTTAATATTAGTTAATGTCTGTATCACCTGATACAAACTTACTACGGATTAACTTACAACGGACACCGTTTAGGTGGGCGTTGTTACTGATAGGGGTCCCATGGACAAGGTTCCAAGACACAAAAAAGTAAAACAAGGTTCCAAATGGAAAAACGGGAGACGGAGTGTGCTGAGAGCGAGGGGGGAGAAGAGGTGAGCCTGTTATACTGTACTTTTTTTAAAATTTTTTGCAAAATGGCACCTAATGTCGATCCTTAGAGAAAAAGATGAAGCTCATATTGTAACTGAGTCCGATCGAGCCGAGCTTCAATCCCATTTTCCATACGCTGGAATACATCTGAACGAGCTCTCGCTACAGGAAGAAAGACTCTTGTTATTTCATTTACGTGGTATGAGTAAAGCAGCCGCCGGCCGTGCTGCGGGGTACTCTGACTTAGATCGAGTGTACTCTATTTTTAAACAACAAAAATTTCAAAATGCGTTGCAGTACCTTCGTAATGAGATGCGTGAGGAAATAAAGTTTGATAGAGACACAGCGACCACGATGTATTTAGAAGCGCACAGAAAAGCAGCGACATCTACTGAAGAAAAAAATGTTGTCGATTCTTTGTGCAAGCTCCACGGTCTATTTATGCCAGACAACGCTACGCAGATAAATATCAACGTCGATAAAGTACAACAGCTAGAAAAGTTATCTGATGCTGAATTATTAAAACTCGCAGGAGAAGACCAGAACTATTTGGAGCCTGGCGATGGAGATTGATAAGCAAGAGTGTTCCAAGTGTAAAGGACTGTTCCCCGATACATTGATACCGACGGACGGGATCTGTGTGTATTGCAAAGCGGATGCAGCAGAACAAGTCGCGATTCCACAAGAACCTATACCTCCAAAAGTTAGAAAACAACAATCTGCTCAGAAGCGAGCGGAGAAAGAACTCGCGCTCCGTATATTGTCCCGAAAGCGGTTACTACCATTCGTAGAAAAATTTAATCCTGATTACCATGCAGGATGGGTACATAAGGATATATGTAAACGTCTAGAAAAATTCAGTGAACAAGTTGAGAACAAAGAGTCCCCCAGGTTGATGTTGTTTATGCCGCCTCGACATGGCAAATCTACTTTGGCTAGTATTGCGTTCCCTGCTTGGCACTTAGGTAGGCACCCTAATCATGAGTTCATTAGTTGCTCATACTCAGGATCTTTAGCTATGAACTTCTCGAGAAAGGTACGTCACCTATTGAGAGAACATGTTTATAAAAAAATTTTTGAAAATACGAAACTCGATAAAGATTCCCAGAGTGTTGAATCATGGAACACAACCACGGGCGGCGGTTACGTAGCTGCAGGAGTTGGTGGTGGTATCACGGGTAAAGGTGCAAACATTCTACTCATCGATGACCCTGTAAAGAACCGTGAAGATGCAGAGTCCGATAACAATCGCGATGCGATCTGGGATTGGTATACAAGTACGGCGTATACCCGTTTGTCACCAGGGGGTGGCATACTTGTAATTCTTACAAGGTGGCACGATGACGATCTTGCAGGTAGGTTGCTGCGTGTAGCAGAAGACGGCGCAGATGAATGGGAAGTGGTTAAATATCCAGCAATCGCTGAAGTAGATGAAGAGTTCCGCGAAACAGGAGAAGCACTTCACAAAGAGCGTTACAGTGAAGATGCACTAGATCAGATACGTAAGGCCATTGGTCCGAGAGACTGGTCGGCACTGTACCAACAGAACCCAGTATCCGATGAAGGTGACTACTTCTCTAGGGATATGGTGCGGTATTACGACTCCGAAGATATAGAATTTGATAAATTAAAATATTATTGTGCGTGGGACTTGGCCATAGGACAACGAGACAGGAACGACTATTCCGTAGGGGTGGTAGTTGGTGTAAGTGAATATGATGAAATTTTTGTGGTAGATGTGGTCAGAGGCAAGTATGATGGATTCGAGCTTGTAGAAAAAATATTAGACGTATACGAGCAGTGGAGACCTGGCATTGTAGGTATAGAGAAAGGGCATATAGAGATGGCGCTCGGTCCGTTCCTAGAAAAGAGGGTTAGAGAACGTAGGCTGTATGAAGCCTACTTTAAAGATCTGAAGGTGGGCAGACGTGATAAGGAAGCAAGAGCAAGAGCTATTCAAGGTAGAATGCAACAAGGCATGGTATACTTTCCGAAAGATGCGGTTTGGACTGGTCCGTTGGTTGCAGAGTTGTTGCGTTTCCCGAATGGGGTTCATGACGACCAAGTTGATGCACTTGCGTGGATTGGTCTGATGATGACAGAGTTCTCTACGTATTTTGAACAAGAAGAGCATATCCCTTCATGGAGAGATAGACTAAAATATATAGCTAAACCAGTAAGGCGTAAATCGTCAATGAGTGCATAATGGCATACGGAAAACCGAAAAAAACATTAAGTAAAGCGGAAGAGGAGAATCTAGCTAGAAACAATTGGGAGAGGTACACTCGAGCTAGGGACGCGGGCCATGATGATTACATGGAGATCGCGCAGCAGTGTGACCAGTATTACAGAGGTCAGCAATGGGAAGCGGCTGATGTAGCTACATTAGATGACCAAGGTCGACCAGCTCTTACAATTAATACAATCTTACCTACAATCAACACAGTCCTGGGCGAACAAAGTACACGTAGAGCTGACATTAAGTTCAAGCCTCGTGGCAGCGGTATGCAAGAAATTGCTGATGTACTTACAAAAGTTTACATGCAGGTGGCGGACAACAACAAACTAGACTGGACTGAAGCGCAAGTGTTCGCTGATGGCCTTATACAGGATCGCGGTTGGTTCGATGTACGTGTAGATTTTTCAGATAACTACAAAGGTGAAGTAAGAATAACTGCTAAAGATCCTTTAGATATTATTATTGATCCAGATGCTAAGGACTACGACCCACGTAACTGGACTGAAATTTTTGAAACTAAGTGGATGAGCTTAGATGAGATAGAAGAACAGTATAGTCAAAAAGCTGCAGATAAGTTAAGGATGATATCGGAGATGGGCACTTCTTATGGTGGAGATTCCATGGAGTATCAAGAGCAGAGGTACGGCGATACTGAAGAACATGAGTATTCTAGTAATTACGCATACAACCCGGAGGAGTCTAGAATTGTAAGGTCTGTTCGAGTAATAGAGCGTCAATACTACCAACTAAAAGACTGCATGTTTTATGTTGACCCAGTTACAGGAGATGAGCGTCAGGTTCCGTACGATTGGGGTAAGAAAAAAAGAGAACAGTTCGCTGATGATTTTGGCTTACACATAGTATCTAAAAAAGTCCGGAAGGTTCGTTGGACAGTAACAGCAGACAGAGTGGTGTTATTTGATGATTGGTCTCCTTATGCACATTTCACTTTAGTGCCTTACTTTCCATATTTCAGAAGAGGTAGGCCGTTTGGTATGGTGCGTAATCTAATCTCACCACAAGAACAGTTAAACAAAATTAGTTCCCAGGAGCTGCACATTGTAAACACAACTGCTAACAGCGGTTGGGTAGTTGAGTCAGGATCATTAACGGGTATGACTGCAGATGATTTGGAAGAGCATGGCGCGGAAACTGGTTTGGTGCTCGAGTATAATCGAGGTTCTAGTCCCCCCGCTAAGATCCCACCAAACCAGATTCCCACTGGTCTTGATAGGCTAGGGCAAAAAGCTGCTGCTAATATAAAGCAGATTAGTGGAGTATCTGATTCTATGTTGGGAACAGATGGGCCAGAGGTTTCTGGTGTAGCCATACAACAAAAACAAAATAGAGGTATCTTGATGATACAAGTGCCTTTAGATAATCTAACCAAGACTAGACAATATCTTGCAGAAAAAATTCTACAACTTATACAGCAGTACTATACAGAGGAAAGACTTATACAAATTACTGATGAGTCTGATCCGTTTAAACCTAGTATACCCGTTCCAATAAATGCTATGACCCCAGAGGGTGCTATCGTTAATGATCTTACTATAGGCGAGTATGATGTTGTGGTAGATACGATGCCCGCTAGAGATACTTTTGATGAAGTGCAGTTTGCAGAAGCAATACAGCTAAGACAAGCAGGCGTACCTATACCAGACGACATGATCGTGGAGTATTCGCATTTATCACAAAAGGCTCAGATTGCAGATCGTATTAGAAGACAACAAGGCACAGCTGAACCTACAGAACAACAGTTACAGTTACAACAGTTCCAACTCGAGTCTCAAATCAGAAGCACGCAGCTTGAAATTGCCAAGATGGAAGCAGAAGTACAAAACCTACAATCACAAGCGCAGCTTAATATGGCTAAAGCTCAATCAGCTGAAGCTGATCCACAGTTGAAGATTGCAGAACTACAGAGTAAAATTCAAACGAAACGAGAAGAGCTAGATCTAAGAGAGAGGCTATCTTCAATGACGAACGAAATGAGAAAGAATCAAAGTGATACGTCAGCAGCGGCAAGGTTAGCCACTGCTGCTATGAAGCCAACTAATAATAGGAGTTAAATATGGCAAAAGAAACCACAACAGAAAATGCAACTGAAGATACTTTAGTTTTTGATTCTATGCCTGGTGGGGATAAAAAAGACCCACAAGGAACTGATTCATTTACAGTTGATTTAGATTTTTCAGAAGATACAACAACCGAGGATATAGATCCTGTTGCTACGGAGGAGCAAGAAGTTGAAGAAGAAACCACAGAAGAATCACAGGCTGAGAGTGAAGAAGCTCAACCAGAGGAAGTTGAGGACGAAACAGAAACAGAAACAGTGGACGAAGCAGAAAGTTCAGTTGAATCAGAACCAGAAACAGCAGACGAGGAAGCTGTACAGGGAGATGTACAACAAGTTGAAGAGGAACCTAGTCCAGTAGAGGAGAAAAAAGCACCAATGGTGCCAAAATCTAGGTTAGATGAGGTGTTAGCTAAGCAAAAAGCTTTGCAAAAACAGCTAGATGACTTGCAAACCGCTAAAGTTGAAGCTGTAACTGAAGCTCCAGAATATGATTTTGTAGCAAAAGAGGCTGAGTATCAGCAGTTTGTGTTAGATGGCGAGTCAGAAAAAGCTATTGCTTTAAGAACTGAGATAAGAAATGCTGAAAAACAACAAATTATGTTTGAAGTACAGCAAACTACTGCTCAAAACATTCAACAATCTACTGAAGCACAGTCTTTACAAGCTAAAGCTACCGAATTAGAGGCTCAATATCCTATTTTTGATATAAATAGCGCGGAACATGACCCTGATTTGTTAAAAGAAGCTCTAGATTTACGTGATGCTTTTATGATTCAAGGGTATGATGGTGCTTACGCACTAGAAAAAGCTGTAAATACTACGTTAACGTTAAAAAAACCAGAATTATTACAAACAGAAGCCCCCAAAGTTGATCCAAAAGTAGCAGAACTTAATAAAAAGAAACAAACTGCTAAGGTCAGCGCTAAAATAGAGGCTTCACAGCAACAACCTCCTGCTATGAAAGGAGAAGGCGCTGCCCAAAGGGGTGATAAACCAGTTGATCTTAATAAATTATCTGAAAAAGAGTTTAATGCGCTTCCAGAAGAAACTCTTAAAAGGTTGCGTGGAGATTTTGGGTAAGCTAAGATAGAAGTTCGTTTGCTAAAACGATATTTAGCCCTCGTCGTGGAGGTAAAACACGTTACTCGTCAATCAAGACGTAAAACATGATCGAGCTCGTGTTCGTTACAATCACGTAGACGTTTCCCAACGATAAAGGGTAGACGGGTAAAAGTCGCCCCAGAATATAGCGACTGGTTAACTTTAATTATAAAGGTATATAAATGGCTAATACTAACTTTAGCGCGTTGACCAGTGAACAGCTCACCATCTGGTCTCGTGATTTTTGGCGTGTTGCTAGGAATATGTCTTTCATTAATCAATTCGCAGGTAGCGGACCTAACTCCATGGTTCAGGAAATTTCTGAACTTACTCAATCCGAGAAAGGAGCAAGAGCAGTGTTAACACTTCTTGCTGACATGACCGGTGACGGTATTGTTGGGGACAACACCCTAGAAGGTAATGAAGAGGCATTAAGATCCTTCGACATTGTCGTACAGCTTGATCAATTAAGATTTGCTAATAGGCTTTCGGGCAGATTGGCTGATCAAAAATCAGTTGTAAATTTCCGTGAGCATTCTAGAGATGCACTTGCTTATGCAATGGCTGATAGAATAGACCAACTTGCGTTTTTATCGCTAGCTGGGATTGCATACACTAATAAAAACAACGGAGCTTTGAGGCCTGTTCTTACATCAGGACAGAACCTTGGGGATCTTACGTTTAATAGTGATGTAACTGCACCAACAAGTAATAGACACAAAAGAATCAATGGTAATGATCTTGCCGCTGGTTCTGTTACATCTATTACTGCTTCTGATACTTTGAAGTACAGACATATCGTCGATCTAAAAGCTTTTGCTAAAGATCAGTACATCAGAGGTATGAGGGGTGCTGGCAACGAAGAAATGTATCATTTCTTTGTTTCTCCGCAAGTAATGGCTGACCTTAAACTCGATTCAGACTTCCTATCAAACGTAAGAAGCGCTGGTATCAGAGGACCAAACAACGAACTATTTGCTGGATCTTCTAGCTTAATGGTTGACGGTGTTATGGTTCATGAGTTTAGGCATGTATTTAACACATCAGGTGCCACTAGTGGTTCCAGCAGTGAAGCTGGCTCTGCTGGATACAAAGGTGGATCTGGTGCAAACGTTGATTACGCGTCATGTCTATTCTGCGGTGCGCAATCACTTGCAATGGCTGACATTGGTCTTCCAGAAATAGTTGAAGATACTTTCGACTATGGAAACCAAAACGGTATTTCAATTGGTAAGATTTTTGGTCTTAAGAAACCTAAGTACAATTCTGACGTAACAGGTCAGGCTGAAGACTTCGGTGTCATAAGATTAGATGTCGCATTCTAATTGTGATAACATTTTACAGGTGGCTAACGTTACGTTAGTCACCTGTATTTTTTTAAGGAGTAATTTATGAAAGTAGTATTTGATCAAGACACATATGTAGCATCTACGTGGGGTCATGCAGATTCTTTTGAAGCTGGCGTGCCTAAGATGGTAGGTAAAGATTTTGGGGTTCTATGTTTACAACAAGGAGCTAGAGAACTAGATGATACGGAAGAAGTTGTAGTGGCTGAACCCGTTGAAGCAGCACCTGTAGAGGAAGCACCTGCTGAAGAAACAGCAGTAGATTTAGAGTCCATGACAAAAATACAACTAGAAGAGTATGGTCGTACTATAGGTATAGAACTAGATAGGCGTAAGACTAAAGCTAGTTTGATAGAAGAACTAAAAGCCGTAATTAACTAAATAGAACATGGGAACACTTACGGGGGCTAATTTAATAACTAGAGTTCAAGACACCTTACAAGACACTACTAGTGTTAGGTGGTCTGAAGCTGAACTTCTTAGATATCTAAACGATGCGCAACGTGAGGTTGTCAATTTAAGGCCAGATGCTTCTGCTCTTACGGCAAATGTTCAGTTAAGCACGGGCACTTTACAGACTATTCCCACTAATGGGTTACGTTTATTAAAGATAACTAGAAATATGTCTGGCACTAGTGGTAGTGCTACTGGAGGTCGGGCTATTCGAATAGTTGATTTCGACATACTTAATACACAAGAACCTAATTGGAATGACCCAACTGTAACCGGGGATGCTGCCCATGGCACTATCGTAAAACATTACGCTTTTGATCAGGATGACCCTAGAAAGTATTACGTCTATCCTGGTGTGTCTGGTAATGCGTATGTAGAGATTGTTTATTCTAAAACACCGGATGATTTTAGTTCGACTTCATCTACTCTTGACATAGATGATATATTTGCAAACGCCGTAGTGGATTTTGTTTTGTTTAAATCCTATTTAAAAGACTCTGAGTATGCAGGTAATGCAGTTAGAGCTAATCAACACTATGCTCTTTTCAATAACAGTTTAGGTCAATCAACAGCTGCTTCAAATATTAGTAACCCTAATCTTGATTATGCTGCTAATAATATGGGTGCTGGAGTAGGAGGATGATATGGCTACGTTTGATTCACTCGTAAAGGAAGTACTACCTTACGTTCCTGGATGTCCTGATACCTTAGTAGAAACAAACTTGCGGTCTTCTACTATTGAGCTGTGTGAGAAGTCTAAAGCGTACGTAGTTGAGTTAGATGTAATAAGTAGCATAAGTGGAGTATTCGAATATGAATTCGATCAACCCACTGGTACTGATGTCCATCAAATCTTATGGATGACGTATGACGGAGAGGACATGGACCCTACTAGTCCCCGTAGTTTAGAACTTAACTATCCAGATTGGAGAGATAGAACTGGTATACCAGAAGTTTTTTTACAACAATCACCTGATCTTTTTTACGTAGCGCCAGTCCCTAATGCTACAAAAACTAATGGTTTTAGAGTAAGTGTGGCATTAAAACCTACTCGGTCTTCAAATAATATAAACACCGATTTTTCTACAGACTATAGAGATGGAATTGTGTTCGGTGCCCTATGGAGGCTATTACGAATTCCTGGTAGAGAATGGAGTGACCCTAGAGCTGCCGCTGATTATAGAAATCTTTTTGATGAACAAGTTAGAGAAGCTGAAGCTAGAGCTAGAGCTGGGGACCAAGGAGTTAGAAGGCTTGTTAAATATAAAGGAGTTGGATTAAACCCAAGGAAAAGGTATAGAAGGTATGGTAAGGAGATAGACTATTAGTGAAGAAGATTTCACTTTACCGCAACTCACAGATATACGTCAGTGTTGGGATGAGGTAAAAACAGGAATAGAGTCAATCATAGCAGATGACCCTAACCTTACCTTTAGACCAGAAGATGTATATAGCGAATGCGTTAATGGTAGGGCAGAACTATTTACATCTCCGATAGGATTTTTAGTCCTTAGTACAGAGATTGATCCGTTTACAGGTGATCGAACTTTGTTAATTTGGATAGCATATGTGTACGAAACTGGTAAACATAACTGGATGAAACATGTACAATGGTTTGAAGAGCTTGCTCGTAAGACAGGCTGTAGATATATAGAGGCTAGATCTTCTGTTTCGCAGATGGAAGAGTATGCGTTAAGACAAGGGTTTAGCTTGAATACAAGAGTTTATACGAAAGAAGTAAATGAGCAATAAACCTAAGAAACAAGACTATAAACCTAGTGAGGCTGAGAAAATGTCAGCGTCTGTAGCAAAAGCAGAGAAAGACTATTTTGATAAAAACTACGGCCCTTTACTTCGTAGGCTAAGGGATATTACAGATACCCAAGATTTTTCAAACATATCTACTGGAAGAGCAGGTGCTGATGTAATGCAAGGTTTGACTGGTAGGACTAGTTTACAAAGAGCTGCCTCTGTAGACGCAGCAGCTGACCTAGCTTCTGCGGCAGGTTCACAGCAACTAGAAGCCGAACGAACTGCTCTAGCGGCTAAACGGGAAGGGCAAATCGGAGTACTAGGTACCGCAAGAGGGCAACAAGCAGATGCAGTTTCAGGTTTAAGTAGAGCCGCTAATATTCAATCTACAAGTGATCTAAGTAGAGCTAGGGATAAACAGATGGTTAGAGATGCTAGACTTCAAGCCGGACTTGATGTTGGCGGCACCCTTCTCGGCCAAGGAATACAAAATAGACGAAGCATGAATGCACAAGGTCAATTTGGTACTTTTTTCAGGCCAGCTGGTTTAGGATCGCAAGGTTCGGATGGTAGTGCATTAGGAAGACTCGATGTGGGTAGCTTTGGTAACTACACTTTAGGTGGAGGTACGTACGGATGATAGAACAAGAAGTTATAGGACTCGGGGATTCATCTGTTTTGTCTTTGCCCGAAGTTACTGATCCAGAAAAAACCTACGCAGACATTACTCGTTCTGATTACGAAAACTATGTAAGAGATTTTAGAGATTTTGAAGAGCGTCTCTTAGAGGACTCTCAAAGTGATACTAGTTTGTTAGACGAAGCACAGGAAACTGCGGCTAGGCAAACTGAAATTGCCAGAGGAATCCAAGAAAGAAACATAGAAAGGTATGGTGGGGCTGGTTTAACACCAGTGCAAAGGCAAGAACAAGCCAAAGCACTTAATTTAGCTGGAGCTACAACTACTACTGGTATGTTGAACAATGCAAGAATATCACAGGATCAAATAAATAGGTCTACTCTAGCCGATCTTATTAACATCGGACAAGGAGTAAATAGAACGGCGCTGACCAGTTTAGGAGATTCTTCGGCTATGGCGGCTAATAAAAGAAACGCATATAACAGCGCAAAAGCAGCGCATAGAAGTCAAATGATTGGGTTAGGGGGTAGTTTAGCGTCTGCTGCACTATTAGCATTCGCAATCTAAAGAAGTATTATGGCGCTCAGAGGAGATAGATTAGGAGACGTATTTTTAAGCGGCTTAAGTAGAGCCGGCGGCATAGAAACTAATAAAGAACAGTTAGGGGTTTTGCAACGTCAACGTAAACGTGAGCAAGGGCAACAACTTAATAATGAGTTCATTATGGCTGATGTGTTTACTTTAGATCCTCAAAGAGGGACAGAAGTAAACTTAGAAAAGTTACATAGTTTTAGCACTCAAAGTTATCTTGATTTAGTTAATTCTCCTAATAAAGGTCGAGCGTATTACGATGCAGATGGCAATGAGGTAGTTGGAGAGTTTGCAGGCAAGCCTAGACAAATACAAACAGAAGATGGGCCTCGTTTTATTTTAGAAATTAGAAAAAAGAACGGAGAAATAGTTCCAGTTACTTTAAATAGATCATCAGATCCAGACGATAAGCCAGCTCTTGTAACCCAAAGTCAACTTGAGCTTATTTATGAAGGATTATTTGATAATCAAATAGCTAGAAATGGCATATCCGGCAGTGCGGTAGGTAAGTGGAGAAGAGATTTAATATTCGATACTGCTGAAAATCAAATTAAAGGAATAGCAAGTTCACTACTTGATGACGCAGATGCTCCTCCAGAAGCTGTTATTAGTGGAATTGCGTCCCTTAATGAGCAAATAGAACAGTTAAACCCAAGTCGTGGATCACAGCCAACTGGCTTAGAATCTATTCCTGTTCCTACTCGACAGACACCAGAGACAGAAGATGAGCCTCAAACCACTACAGATCAAAGAAAGTCTAGTAGAGGTTCTCAAACAGCTTCTAACCAAACACAACAACTTATAGAAGAAACAGGTGCCCCTGTTAGTGAGTCAGAAACGCAATCTGTAGGGGACTTATCTCCAGAGGATCAAGAAACTTGGGGTAACTGGTGGAACGGTTTAAGTGCTACGGATAAAGCTTTACTTGTTTCTAATGGATTGTTACTTGTTCCTGGTGCTGGATTACTTGCGGGAGGAGTTGTACGAGGGGGCATAGCTGCTATTAAGTTTGCTCCTAAGTTACTTACGGGTATAAAGAACCTTGCCGTTAAGTCAGTTACTAAACCAAATCCAGCTATTAAAAAAGGGCCGGGACAACCTGGTCAGCCTTCAGCTTTCACTATGAAAGACCCAGGTGCAAAAGATAGAGTTCTTTCTCCAACTCGCGCAATTGCAACTTCCTCTGCAGCTGGTGGAGTTATGGCTGGGGTCAACGCTATTAGGGGCACTGGAGGAGAAGCAACTCAACAAACACCTGTGTTCAATGAAGGCCAAACTAACGCTGTTTTCCAAATTCCAAATGACCCTGAAAAAGCAATTGAATGGTTTGCTAATCCTAAAAACCAAGAGTTCATTAAGCAGTTAGATCAAGACACTGTCCAAGGGGTTAAGACTCTTTTAGATGACTTAGAAATTAAAAAGAAAGAGGACTTAGTAAAAGCAAAACAAGACGGAATTATTTCAGATGCTAACTATAGGGCTGCTTCTATTATGATTGCTACAGCTTCTTCTTTTGACCCACAAGTTCAACAAAATTTGTATAACGCTTTAATAAACGAAGGTGAAACGGGCAACCCAAGCTTAACTAGAGATGATCTTACTAAGACTAGTATCTCTGCAGGTAACTTAGCATTAGCTAGACAAAGATTAACTCAAGATCTTATAGATGATGCGGATATTAGCAAGCAATTGATAGACAGTTTTACAGACGCATCTACTATTGATGATGATGGAGATAGAATATTTGATGGCAAATACAATAAAATGCTTAAGTCTAATGTTGCTCTAGTACAAGATAAAATTAAACAAGGTACAGTTTTACCTAAAGAACTGACACTCTTAGATGCACAAATTGCAGAAAAAATATTTGCTCGTGCTCAGGAAAGTAGTGAAGATTGGAAAGATTGGTTCTTAGATTGGTTTAGATCTAGTGCAGATGTTAATGGTAGTTTAAGCACAGGTTTTGAAAGCCTTAGAGTAATAAGAAAATCTGGTGGAGCCATTGATAGAATTGTGTTTACAAATCTAAATGCTTCTGGATCAAGATCTGAAGCTCAAGAAAGTATGACCTATCAAGAGCTTGTAAGGCTTGCTGGCGGTGAAGCAGAAGCTAACTACATTATTACAAGGACGGGGGGCTAGTTCGTGTGGCAAAGGTTAAACCAGCTTACAAAGAAAAACTAGGACAAGAATCCCTAGCACCTCCCGTTTATAGAGAAAACCTAGAAAACATAGGCGCAGAGGTTACAGACCCTGTAGAAATATTTAAGAAAGGGGTATCTTCTGGAGCCTACAACCTAGCAGCAAATATAGAGTACTTTAAAGGTATAGGTAATTCGATACTTGGAGACCAAAAAGCCCTCGCTGATAATATAAAAGAAGCTGAATATCTAGAAGAACAGGGTGCTATAGAGCTAGGTGATGTTCAGCAGTTTGATGAGTTTTTAGACAAACCTACTTTTGGTGGGTTTGTAGGACAAGTATTTAGCGCAACAGGTCAATTTGCACCTTCTGCTGTTGCTAGTCTTACAGCGGGTTTAGCAGGAGCAGGTGCCGGTGTAGTAGTAGCGGGGCTAAGTGGCGTTACTAAAGGGCTCGTTAACAACGTAGCTAAACAAGAAATCAAAAGAGCTTACTTAAAAAAAATGAAGGGTCATACCTTAAGTAAAGATGAAACTGATTTACTTGAAGGCTCGTACGGAGCTTTTAAAGCTATGCGTTTAGGCACTGCTGCGAAAGTTGGAGCGGTTACAGGTGCTGTAGCTCAAGAATATCCACAAGGTGCAGGTATAGCATTCGGAACTTATAAAGATCAAGACATGATAGACCCTGTATCTGCCTTTAGAGCGGGCGCGATAGGTGTGCCATTTGCTGCTATTGGTGTAGGCGCTGAAGCTTTAGTATTTAAAAGTTTAACAAACATTCTTAAGAACAAGGGCTCTGGCCCTGTTCATAAACGTATTTTATCTGCTATTGGAGAAGGTGCAGGTAGAACTGGGGCAGTTGAAGGTATTACAGAAGGCTTGCAAGAAGAACTTACAATACAGCAAAGGTTCGGAATTGATGAGGACTACAAACAGTCTCAGGCTAATCTAGATAGAGCACAAGCTGTATTTGCTGGTTTCTTTGGTGGTGTAGGAATAGGTGCGGCTGGTGGCACTATAGCAGGTGGACTTCAAGCCGCTACAGGTACTAGAGTAATGGAGAAAGCTAGGGAACAGCTTACTGAAGGATATAGGCAAAAGCAGTATGAAGCTTTTTTAAAGGAACGGTACGGTACAACTAATATTGGAGAGGTAGCTCCAGAACCCAAAGTATGGATAAAAGACCAGATAGAAGCTCTATTCGATCCGACTAATTCTAAAGACTCTATTTTTATAGACAGAGCTAGCATAGGTATTTTTAACGATGTACTAAAAGAAAACCCAGAACTAGAAGCTCGATTGAGTCAAATACCTAACCATTCTGCAGCAGCTGTAGGCGAAGGGTCTGCTGGTTTATTGTTCAGCACGAATCAAGAAAAGGTAAACACTTTTAAAGAGTCATCTGATCAGTTTTTGTATGATAGTAATAAACAAGACGAAGTTCTTGTAGACATATTAGGATATGCCCATGGGCGTTTACCCGATGCGGATAGAGTTGTAGAGGTTAGAAATGAACAAGGCAATGCAATCTGGTATCAATCTACTACAGAGGGGCAAGAAGAACTGGTTAAGCAGCGAGCTAAAGAACTGTTTCCAAATATTGAACCCATCACAGTAGACATAGACGATCACCTTTCTAGGAGAAACCAAGGACCAAAGGCTAGAGGGTCTGGACCATTTGAGTTTGAGTTAGATGAAGAAGGCGAGGTAGTACAAGACGATGGTATAACTGAAGAAGAAGAGCAAGAAGCCTTAGCTGCGTTTCGATTTGAGACTCCAGGTATTTCAGAAGAGCCAGGTATTAGGTCGGCTAATCAAAATGCTAGATTAACAGTTGAAGGTATTCAAAAAGGTGAAGGTTGGTCTAGAGGGGCATCGAGAGATACACAGTTGCAGACAGATGCCGCAGCTTATTTTCCTGCCTTCCCTCAGTATGCGGACAGAATGAACAGCGAGTTAAATCGTGGGTTTTACTCGGATGCTTTATTAAGAACTTATTTAAGAGTTTCAGAGAGAGCGCCTAATAATATTTATGTTATACAAGCTATAGATCCAGAAGCTGAGAATGTAAGGTATGAAATTAAAAGATTAAATACTACGGATGGGCAAGTAGATATTGGGCTAGGAATACCTACTGCTGTAACTGAAGCTATAGAAACAGAAAAAGATAGAATTTTTAAAGGTGGTAAACCTACTGGTTGGAAAATACAGCCCCCAGGTATTAACCCACAAACGAAACAACCTTATAAAATGGTGCCAGTATATATGCCTGCCTTAACTATTTTAGGTAGGAGGATAAACACTAAATTGGGCCTTGCTACACCTGAAGCAACTGAGTTACAAGGAGCGCTAGAGGGATTTAATACGATATTTGTAGAGTTGGGAAAACAGGGGTACAAGTTAGACTTTCCTGGTAAACAAGGTGTTGGCCCTAACAGAACTCCACTACCCTTCGAACAGTCAAACGCTACTGTGTATCGTTCTAGAGGTAGAGACTACTCTTACAAACAACTACAACCAGGTGGTGGCTTTGTAACACCAGGACTTGCAAGTTTAAAAAACAAAGTTCTTGATGTTGACGCTGGTCTTTTGCAACAGTTAGGTATTACTGAAGAAGAGATTAACGAAATTGAAACTTTAGAGGAGTTAGAGAGTCTAGTTGAAGAAGAAATAAACCCTAATATATCTGAACGTCAGAACAGAATTATGACTTCTAGTATGTTTGAAGGAGCAGAGTTTCCAGAGTTAGTTACCGGTAGACAACGAACAGACGTAGAGTTTGATGAAGGACAAATCCTTGTAGACGAAAATGAACCCCTGCTTTTGAGAACAGAGACTGTTACAGATATAGAAGGTAACAGAAGTGAAGTACCAATTTTTCTTAGAGCTGGAGACCCTAATGCGGTAGTGCTAACAGACGAACTTAGAGCGGCGGGGTTTAACCCAGGTGACGTAGTTAACAGACGGGCAACACCTAGAACAGTGACGGAAGAATCTACAGACTTTGCACCTCTTACACCAGAGCAACAAGCTGCAGAAGAATACAAAGCTGCTACATTTGATGAGTTAGGTAGTACCACAAGACGAACAGATCCTGGTAAGTTTGTAGATGTATTCCCATCTTTAGCACAAAGGCTAGGAGACCCTCAGTTTGTTAGTAAGTTGTCTTTTATAGCTAAGGATAGATTTAAACTTAAAAAAAGAACTAGAATATTTACATCAGACGTTAACTTTGACGAGGTACTTCCTCTAACAAAAAGTACTTTACCCAATCTAAACTATATAAAAGCTCAACAAAATATTCTGAATGATTCTACAGAGCGAGCTAGGTTTATATCGTTAGGCAAAGAAAACATAATTTTAGTTAAAATAGGTGCTAATGCTGGTTCTGCTGAGCAGGGAGCAGCGATGATAAGTATTGCTCATGAATTTGGTCACGCTGTATTTGACCAAGAGGTCACTAATAGTCTAACAACAGAGATTGGTAAAAAAGTATATGCAGCCTTTGAAGCTGAGAGAAATGCCCCTAACGCCCCTGAAACGTATCAAGAAGGAAATGAACATGCGTATGAAGAATGGTACGCCGATAAAATAGGAGGGTTTTTATTAGCAGAACTTAGGAATGAAAAAGTCAAAGCAAAGAATGGGGTTGAGTCTTATTTTAAACGTATTGCTAAACAGATAGCGGATGCGTTTAGGAGTCTTAGTTCCGAAATAAGTAAGAGGTTTTCAGTTAATCCTGATTTTACAGACTACGCTCAAAACGTAGTTAAAACATATAAAGATGGGTTCGTAGACGTTACCCGTAACAAAGGCTCATATCAGCAACGGCGTTACTCAAGGGCTATGGTAGATAACTTTGTTCCTAAAACTTATAAGAGTGCAGCGCAAAGAAGTTTATTCGAGTCTCTTAAAAAAGCTTCTATAGAAATATTAGAAGATCCTTCAACTAAGGCTCCTCTTTATCTAAAGAAAGTATTCTATCCAGCTGATAATTTCTTAAAAGCTTTAGGCAAAGAAAAAGATATAGGTAAAGCGCTGGCTGCAATGTTTTACACTGCTAGTCAATCGGAAGGGGGCACAGGTCTCTTAACAGCTAACATCGTAAAAGCTAACGCAGAAGTTAATAAACTTAGCGCTATATTAGAGCTAGATGATGTAGCACAAATAACTCCTGAAGCTGAAGCTATCTTATTAGAAGCTGAGAACGATACTATTCCTACCGAACAGTTAGGTGAAAAAGCTAAACAAGTAAGAGAATGGCTTTCTGACTTCTACGATAGAGAAAACTTAGGTGCTATTTTTAATAATAAAAAGATAGAAAATTATTTCCCTAGATTGATAGCTGTTGCTGAAATTAGTGAAAACGTCGCTCTACAAGATTCCTTAGTTAACTTAATTGTACAAAACAACCCTAATACTACAGAGAAAGTAGCAAGAGAAGTAGTACAAGGGTTAATAGCAGAACCAGCAAATGCTCTGTTGGAAGGTAACGAAACGGATGGTGAGGGTAGATTTAATTTAGGATTAGCTAAAAAAAGAGCAGAGTTGTTTAAAAACATAGATACGAAAGATTTAAGGAATGCTCAACTATTAGAAGAACCAGCAATAGCGGTTCGTAAGTACCTATCCAACAGTATAAAACGTTCAGAGTTCAACAAACGTGGTGGGGCTAAAAGAGTACAAGAGCTTGTAGACCAGCTATCAGAAAATGAACAAGGACATGCTATAGATGCTGTAGATGCAATCATGGGCAGGGTCAATCCAAACATGGGTGCTAATTTTAGGTTTATTAATAGTTGGGGCCTGGTTGCAAACATTACAACGCTCCTGGCGTTCGCTGTGTTTGCGTCTTTACCTGACTTTGCTGGGCCTGTTCTTAGGTCAAAAGAGTTTAGTGCGTTTGGTAATTTTGGTAGGGAGCTCCAATCTTATTTTCAAAACAGTGAAGAAGCCTCTAGATTTGCAAAAGATATAGGCGTGGTATCTACAGATGCTATAAATACTATGTATATCAATGCGGGTGAACTAGATTTTATGAGCAAGAATGCTAAATTCGTATCTGAGAAGTTTTTCAAATTTACAATGTTAGAGTGGTACACAAGATTTACAAGAATATTTGCTGCAGGTATGGGACGTAGGTTCTTAATGGAACATCAAATGAGAGCAGACCAAGGTGATGTAAGGTCGCAACGTTTCCTAAAAGAGCTCAATGTTACACCAGCGCAGATAAAAGCTTGGAACAACTCACAAAATGTAGAGGCACATCCTGAAGTTAAGTTGGCTTTAGCTCAATTTGTAGATGAGTCTATCGTTAGACCAAATGCTGCAGAGAGACCAGTGTGGGCTTCTGACCCTAGATTAGCTTTAGTTTGGCAACTTAAGTCTTTCTTTTACGCATACGGAAAAAATATAGTTGGTGGTGTAATGCGGGAGTCTAGCAGCAGAGTAAGAGAAGGTGCGGGTATGAACTCTGCAACTTTACCTCTGTTACTAGCCGCTAGTACCTTACTGCCGTTAAGTATGTTAGGACTAGACCTTAGAGAAAGGTTTAAGGTAGGATTAGCATGGGCGTTACCAGGGGTAAGCCCAGAAGATAAGAACTACAGAAAGTCTCTAGATATGGAGTGGGATAAGTATAGTTTTGAGATCATAGATAGGTCAGGTGTGCTTGGGCCGTGGGCTCTAGCAGCACCGTTATTTATGGAAAGTAAACGATATGGAGATCCGTTTTGGATCAGTCCGCTTGGCCCTTCAGCTGAAAAAGCTTACGATTTATTAAAAGGAGATTTAGAGTTTGGAGACATGACTCCTATATACAATCAAATAGGAGGATTTGATTAAATTTAAGGTATAATTTTGAAATGGCATATTCGAGTACAGTTAAATTAGTAGTAGGTGATACTTTACCTGAGTTGAACTTTACCCTGAAAGACAGCAATACTGCGGCTTCAGGCAAGACTTTAGACGAAGAAGATAACACTACTTGGGCCGCTGTTAACTTAACAGGAGGCTCTGTAAAATTACGTATAAGAGAGGTAGGAACTACTACAGTTCTCTCTACTATAACCGCTACTTTGTCTAGTCCGTCCACAGGTGAGTGTAGTTTGATATTTCCCTCTGGAACTTGGACTTCTGCGGGTACTTATGAAGGTGAAATAGAATTCACTAAGTCAGACGGTAACATACAAACAGTTCAGGACTTTATTAAGTTTAAGGTAAGAGACGATTTTGATTAATGGCGGCTAAGAGAAAAAGGGCTAAAATGCCCGCTAGAAATAAGAAGAACTTTCGTTCTACGAAGTCTGGCGCGGGTATGACTAAAGCAGGAGTTAAGGCGTATAGGCGTTTAAACCCAGGCTCTAAGCTAAAAACAGCAGTAACTGGTAAAGTTAAGAAAGGCAGTAAAGCTGCTAAAAGGCGTAAATCATATTGTGCAAGATCACTAGGGCAACTGAAAAGAAGCTCAGCAAAAACAAGAAACAACCCTAATTCGAGGATTAGACAAGCAAGAAGACGCTGGAGGTGTTAGATGGCCTTCAAAGTCATTGTCGACTCTAATAATCTACGTGTAGTTATTGATACGGACTCATTAAGTCCTGTATCTGCCTTCCAAAATTTTAAATCTGTCCTTACTTTTACAGATTTAGAGGGTTTATTACAATTTACAGATTTGGAAGCTGCAAATGTATTCGTAGATGCCGACACTAAAAACCTTTATTTTACTACTCAATACAGCTCTCCAAACGCAGAAAGCTTTTCGTTTACCGATTCAGAGGCCCTAAGTGTAGGTCTGGTAAAGGCAGATACTCCAACTATAGCAGAGGAGCTAGCCAAAGCTATGGGAGTATCCATAACAGATACTCCGACAATAAGTGAAAACCTTAGTAAAGCTATGGTGTTCAATAGAACACTAGCCGATTCTCAAAGTCTTACAGATGCCCCAGCTCTTAGCGCAGAACTAGCAAAAAGTGATAGTACTTCTGTGTCTGAAGAGTTAGCTAAGTTAGTATCTTTCCCTCAAGCAGAATCTATTTCTTTTGCGGATTCTGAGACTAGAGATGTTGGCAAGGCTGTAGATGACGGAGCAGCTAGTGACCAGACTTTCGCAGTCACTGTAGTAAGTACAGGAAGTGGCAATAAGTATTTTATAGACGGAGTGCAACAAGCTACTGTAAACCTTAAGATAGGCGCTACTTACACGTTTGATCAATCTAACTCTAGTAACTCAGGACACCCTTTACGACTTTCTACTACTTCAGATGGTACGCACGGGAGCGGTAGTGAATACACTACAAATGTTACTACAAATGGGACTCCGGGGTCTTCAGGCGCGTATACCCGTATACAAGTAACAGGATCTACTTCTACCCCTCTTTACTACTATTGTAGCATACATTCGGGTATGGGAGGCCAAGCAAATGTAGTCGCAGCAGGCGATTTCAATATGCTAGAGTCTTTAGCAAGAGTCGTAACCTTTGTTAGAGCCTTTACGGATGGGGCTTCTTTAGATGACATAGCTAGTGCTAGTGATGATTTAGCTACTGAATCTGGTATAAATAAAAATAACATCTTTAGTTTTACGGATACTCAAGCTTTTAGTGTTGGTAAGTCTGGTATAGCAGATAGTTTTAGTGTTTCAGAGAGCCTTTCTTACGCTTTTGCTCGCTCTCTTGCTGACTCTCTTAGTTTATCTGATAGCCCAAGTCTTAGTACATCAGATCCTTTTTCTGATGCCCCGTCTATCTCTGAAAGTTTGGCACATAGTTTTGGCAAATCTGTTTCAGATAGTGCTACAATATCTGAATCGGTCAGTGTTCTACTTGTGCCTGGTGGTGGAAGTGTATTGAATACTGCCGCTTTAAATACATTTGTATTAAATTAGGAGCCCAAATGATAAATGATGGTTTAAAATTAAAAGGTAAGTTAGCAATTGCCCTAAATGGGGATGTTGTTCAAGAGGTTGATAACTTAGTAGTTACCGCTGGTAAAGGCTATGTCGCTTCTAGAATAAAGGATGCTTCTGCTACAGCTATGTCTCACATGGCTATTGGTAGTGGTTCTACAGCAGCTGCCGCTAGTGATACTGCATTAGGAAGTGAGCTTGGTAGAGTATCTCTAACAAGTACAACCGTTTCTAGTGCTGTTGTGACCTATGTTGCAACTTTTGCAGCAGGTACGGGTACAGGCGCGGTAACAGAGGCTGCACTATTAAATGCATCTTCCGGAGGCACAATGCTTTGTAGAACAGTGTTCTCAGTTGTAAACAAAGGGTCAGCTGACTCAATGACGATTACCTGGACAGTAACAGTTAGTTAAAACATAGGAGACTTTTACTGTGGGAATTGTCTTTAAGAACAATGCCAAGACAACACTTGCATCTAATCTTAGCAACTCAGCTACTAGCGCTACGGTAACTGATGGGAGCGTTTTTCCAACACTAGGAGCAGGTGAATTTTTTCTCATTACGTTTGATGATGGGACTAATAACGAGATTTGTAAGTGTACAGCTCGATCTAGTAATACTCTAACCATTGTACGGGCTCAAGATAATACCTCTGCTAGAGCTTTCAGTTCTGGCGATGCGGCAGAAGGCAGAGTAACTGCTGGTGTTCTAGAAACAATTCAAGAAAACATTGCAGCCAAATCTGCAAACCAAACCGTTTACAACGCAACTACAGCTTCTAGTGCTACAGCTTACAATATAGGCATAGATCCTGGAGTAGAAGCAAACGCCATGGTTTTCTTAGATGGTGTTATGCAACATCATGACACTTTTAGTTTTAGTGGTTCTACTCTTACCTTTGATGCGGCCCCAGTAGATGGAACAAAATTAGAAGTTATTGTAGATAACTTAATTAATTTACAGAGTTCTAACCTTACCGTTGATACATTTACCGCCGCTGATGTTGGCGGCAGTGCTCAAACAGATTTTACTCTTTCCGACACCCCAGCTGCGGAGACTAACTTAATTGTTTTCGTAGAAGGTGTATTTCAAGACCAAGATGCTTACACGATCTCCTCAAATACTCTAACAATAACGACTGGAGTAATCGCGGGTAGGGGGGTAACAGTCTATGTCATTAATCCAGTTAATATTGGTACCCCAAGCGATGGTACCATCACTAGCGCAAAGCTATCCGGCAACCTAACTCTGCCGGGAACATTAACTGTGGGCGCTAATGACGTTGCTTTCGACTCCCCTACTTTTGTTGTGGATAACGCTAACTCAAGGGTAGGTTTAGGTACTGCTAGCCCCACTGTGCCTGTGGATATAGTTGGGGAAGCTAAAATATCTAGTCACCTTACAATACTTGATGCAGGGAGTTTAAAAGTTGGAACTGGTGCAGATCTGGTTATTTCTAGCGATGGTACAGACGGAACTATAGCAACTACAAATGATTTAATTCTTACAGCTACAGATATAAGACCAAGAACAGACCTTTTTGTTTTAAACAATGCGGCAAACAACAAAAACCAAATAGTTGCACAAAGCGGTGCAATAAAACTGTTTTACGATGGTGCAGAACAGTTAGAAACAGTTAGTGGTGCTGTTTATATAAATAATAAATTAGGAATAGGAACTTCAACACCCGGTTCTTTTGACTCAGAAGCTAATAACTTAGTCGTTGGTAGTGGTTCAGGTGATCAAGGTATAACTATCTTTACAGGTTCTAGCGTAGGAGATCATGGCTCAATATTTTTTGGAGATGCAACAGGTACACCAAAACAAGGTCAGATACGATACGAGCAAAACAATGAAGTAATGTCCTTTTTTACAAATGCGACAGAGAGGATGCGTATTGATCTTTCTGGTAATATTCAAATAGTAGGCGGAAACCAAATGACACAAGGTCTGTTCTTCTATAATGGTGGTGATGGTCATCTACTTTCTGGCATAAGAAATAAAAGTAATTCAAGCTATAACGATTCAGGCGGATTAGAGTTTTTAACTTCTGGTACATCAAATGCGGCAGAAAGCGTAAAGATGTCAATAGACACACAAGGAAACGTAGGCATAGGAGATACTTCACCAGATGCAAGATTAAAAGTAAACAGTGCAGGTGGTGGTAGTGAATTAGCATTCAAAGTTGCTGATGCAAGTGATAACAGTGTTTTTGAAGTACAGGGTGGAGGAACTGCTGTCTTTCAATATGGTAAAGTAGGTATAGGAACTACAAGTCCTGCGCACACTTTACAAGTACAAAATTCTGGAGGAAGTTATTGGGCTCTTTTTATAGATTGTGTAAGTTCTGATTACGGTGCATACGCTAGAGGATCAGGTAATTATGCTTGGGCGGTTTTAAATTCATCAACTGGTACATATAGAGGACGTTGGGATTTTTCTGGAGTCCTTTACACTTCTGATGGAAACGTACACGACATTGATTCTGATGAGAGATTAAAGGAGGAAATTACAGACTGTCCTTCTCAATGGTCTTTAATTAAAGATTTACCTCTACAAAGGTTTAAATGGAAAGACAGAAGAAATGGAGAATCTTACTCTTATGGGTGGGTAGCACAAGATACAAAAACAAAATATCCTGAGTTTGTAGAAAAGATACCGCAAACTCTAGAAGATATTAATGAAGGAAAAGAAGATGAAGAATATCTTACGGTAAGAAGTGGTGACATACAAAGAAGGTCTATAGCCGCTTTACAAGAGGCAATGGCAAGAATAGAGGTACTAGAAGCTGAAGTAGCAGCATTAAAGGGATAATATGGCTAACACAAAAATAACAACGAATGTAATAGCAGATGATGCTATTACTACAGCAAAGATAGCTGATGACGTAGCATTAGGTGGCAATCCTACGACCACTACTCAATCAGCAGGAAACAACACTACTAGAGTAGCAACAACTGCCTTTGTAACGACAGCTATAGCGGCAATCAATACATCTTCTGCGGCAGATGACATTTCTACTGGTGATGCGGCAGTAACAATAGGCACTTCTTCAGGAAACATAACACTAGATTCACCTGCAAGTATTAAACTAAACGCAGATGGTGGTCAAATAGCTTTTGAAGATGGTTCTACAGAAATTGGAGTATTTGAAAACTCTAGTTCAGATTTTCAAATAGAATCTAAAGTCCAAGACAAAGATATAAAGTTTGTAGGCAATGACAATGGTTCAGCCGTTACTGCACTTACCCTTGATATGTCAGATGCAGGAACAGCTATATTTAATCACGATATAGTGTTAGGTGATGACGATGTCATTAAACTTGGTGATTCTACAGGTGATTTAGAGTTATATCACATTGGAGGCTCAGTGAGTGTTCTACGAAGTACACCAGCTTTAGTTGTTCAATCAGATGATTATATTTCACTAGGTACTTATTCTGGTGGTGAACTTATGTTGAAAGCTACTAAAAATGGTGCTGTAGACATATATCATGATAATGTTATTCAAGCTACAACAACAACTGCAGGACTTAGTTTACCTACCACTCCCATGTTTGATGCAGGGAGAAACGCAGGGTATGTGACAGATGACCAAAACTTCATACAAGATTACGCTAGAACGAATGTAGGTAGTCATTACAACACTTCAAACGGCAGATTTACAGCACCAGTTGATGGTAGGTATTTTATAGGTTTTCGTATTTTTACTCACGACTCAGGAAGTGTAGTACAGGCAGAAGTTACCTTAAAGAAAAATAGTGGAAGCGCATTAATAGCTAGAGCGCACAAAGTAGGTGCTTATCACACGCCTGTTCAAGCAGGTTTAGTTCTCACCTTATCAGCTAATGATTACGTATACACCTATGTTGGTGACTCAGGAACTTCTAGTGGTTGGCAAGGTTCAGCACATGAGTACAATTATTTTACTGGATTTTTAATAGGATAAAAAGGAGAAAAGTATGGCAGACTATACAATTACACTTACAGACACAGAAGTTAAGGCAATGAAATTCATTTGCGTTGACATAGATGAATGGATAACCAATGCAGCGACAAATAGAGCGAGGATTGCAAAAGAAGAAATATTATCTTTGAACATGGCTCATTGCAACGCAAACAATATAGCTTTAGCTACAGGTGAAGATGCACAAGTACAACAGGCTTATGACCTTAATGTTGTAAAAGAACTTACTTAAAAATGGCTAAAACAAAGATACATGGTGAATATTTAGATGCTTCAGTAATATCTGGACAGACCCAGGTAACAGCTGTTGGGGCCGACTCTGTGCTTATCTTTGATGCTACGGATAATGCCCTGAAGAAAGCCTTAGCAAGTGATTTTGGAGAAACAAATAGACTGCCCTTAGCGGGCGGCACCATGACTGGCGATCTTATATTAAATGATAATGTCAGATTAGAACTAGGTTCAGCAAGTGGTGGAGATTTACAAATTTATCATGATGGCTCAGATTCATATATAACAGATACTGGCACTGGTAATTTATTAATACAATATAGTGATTTGTATTTTAGTAAAGATGCAGGCTCAACTCATTCTGTAGTATTTAGAAGTACAGGAAGAGTTGGCATAGGAACTACGGGACCTGATACACAACTTCACGTTAAAAATGAAAGTGGTATAGAACTAAGACTAGAAGCTGATTCAAATAATAGTGGTCAAGAGGATTGCTTTGTAAGATTTTATACTGACGGCAAGACTCAAGAAGGTATTGTTGGCATGGATAATAATAACAGTAGTACTTTATTTAGTGGTAATACTGAAAATGCAATGGTATTTGGAACAGTAAGTAATCTACCAGTAGTTTTTGCTACCAATAATACTGAAAGGGTTCAAATTGGGTCAGGAGGCGAAGTAGGGATTGGAACAACCAGTCCTCAAAGAATCTTACACCTCTACGCAAATAGTAGTGGTGATACTGCTGTTATGAGAATCCAAGATAATGGAAGTCATGTTGCAGGTATAGAGTTATTTTCAGGTCATGGTAACTGGGGTATATATAATTCAGATACAGTTGCCGATGCTTTAGAGTTTAGAGATGAGTCAGCAAGCGCACTTCGCATGATAATGTTAAATGACGGAGAAATAGTTCAAGGAAGCGCTATAGCGGATACCTATGCTCCTTTGGTAAATGGGATAACAGGTGATGCCTTAGTTGTTGGTAGGCATTCTACATCAGGCTCTTTAGGTCTCTGGCGAAGTAACACTATGGAGTTTAAGTATTACCATAATGGTATGGGTTATGTAATGACATTTGCTTCAAATGGAGTTATCTCAGGAGACTTTAATGATACTTCAGATGTCAACTTAAAAGAAAATATATCATCTATATCAGATGGAACAACAATTATAAAAGCGCTAAGACCAGTTAAGTTTGACTGGAAAGCAAGTGGAAAGGGGAACAATCAACATGGATTCATAGCACAAGAGGTTGAAACAGTTCTACCAGATGCAGTTGAAGGAAATGATTACGTTGAAAATAAAACAGGACTTCCAGAAGATGAACCTGAACAAAATGGTAAAACCATGAACAGCAACGCAGTATTGGCTCATGCAGTAAAAGCTATTCAAGAACTAGAGGCAAGAATTGAGGCACTAGAGTCTTAGTGCTATGATTATATTTTTATTTAAATAAGGAGTATTTATGGCAGACCAAAAAATAGAACGAGTTAACTACAACGGCAAAGAGTACCTAATAAAGGACTTAACAGAGCCAATGAAGAAAGAGTTTAGTTTGCTTCTATCTATACAGGGTGAATTAAACAAATTAGGCGATCTAGTCACAATCCAACAAAGAGCACAAAAAAAGACTACAGAAACTCTTGACGCTCTTATAGAAGAATCAGGGTTAAAAGAATCTCCAACTACAACCGTTGAAGATGCGCAACTAGAAGAAGCTCATGAGTTAATTGAGAAGGTGGAGTAACTATGAAAGAATTACTTAAGAATTTAGTAGGCACAGTAGCTCCAACAATAGGAACAGCGCTAGGTGGGCCGATGGGTGGCATGGCAGCGAATATGATCGCTGATGTACTAGGATGTGATAACGACCCTAAATCAATACAAAAAGCTATGGATTCAGCTACGCCTGAACAGATGCTAGAGCTTAAAAAAGCTGAAGCTGAATTTGAGGTAAAGATGAAAGAGCTAGAAGTAGACGTATTTAAGCTAGAAGTAGCAGATACTCAAGATGCTAGAAAAACTTTTTCTAAAGATTGGACAGCTAGAATTATAGGTATTGCTGTTATTGGGGGCTTCATGGGTTATATATTCTTAGTAACTATTCAACCTCCAGAACAAAATAGTGAGGCCTTGATTAATCTAGTGTTAGGTTACTTAGGTGGACTAGCTTCGGCTATAATTAGTTTTTATTTTGGAGCATCGAATACGACAAACAAAGATGAATAGAGAGGCACTTATTGAAGAACTAAAACGCGATGAAGGTGTAGTCCTTACATTGTACAAGTGTTCTGCAGGTAAGAATACTATTGGAGTAGGCAGAAATATCGATGATCGTGGTATTACAGAAGATGAATCTGATTACTTATTAAGTAACGACATAGATCTTTGCGTAGAAGAACTAACACTAGCTTTCCCTTGGTTTCATAGTCTATCTGATGCAAGGCAACGAGTTCTTGTTAATATGTGTTTCAACTTAGGGCTATCTAGGTTGATGGGTTTTAAAAAGTTTTTAACTGCTGTAGAAGCAGGAGAATGGGAAACAGCTGGCGTGGAGATGCTAGATTCAAAATGGGCAGAGCAAGTTGGGCCAAGGAGTACCCGCTTACGAGATCTACTTCTGGAGGGGTAGTGTGGCGTACTACAAACTTATCAATTTCTCAGGGATTGCACCTCAGATATCTCCTAGGCTTTTAAATGATACAGTAGGCCAAACTGCTAATGATGTAGATTTAGATAGGGGCGTACTTACTCCTATAACAGAAAACTCACAAACTCAGGCTCTAACTCAATCTGGTAGGACTAGTATTTACTATTATTCTTATGCTGGAAGCAACTACTGGTTAGAGTGGACGGAGGACGTAAACGTTCAACCGGGGCCCATTGCTGACGATTCGTTGGCTAGATTATATTGGACAGGAGAAACTTTCCCTAGAATGGCCGCAGGAGATGTAATCACTGCTAGTGGTTCTGGTAGATATCCTAGAAACTTCTACAGACTAGGGATACCCGCTCCTACTGCAGCTCCTACTGTAAGTGTTAGTGGCACAGACGACGGAACAACCACACAATACAGCACAGCGTACGTGTATACGTTCGTTTCAGCGTATGGAGAAGAAGGCCCACCATCGGCTGTATCATCTGTAGTAACTAAAGTAGATGCTCAAACTGTTACAGTAGGTGGGTTAGAAACTTCAGCTGGTTCAGGTGTCGGTAGAACAAATACAAACTTAAGTAAGAAACGTATATACAGATCGAACACAGGTTCTAATACCACAGCGTTTCAATTTGTTGGAGAAGTAACCTTAGCGACTAGTAGTTTTACAGACAATATAACGAATGCAAACTTAGGTGAACTTATACCTTCTACTTATTGGATTGCACCTCCTGACGAACAAACCTCTTTATACCCAAACGGTGCTATGAAGGGACTAACTGCGATGTCTAATGGTATTTTTGCTGGTTTTACAGGTAAAAGACTTTGTTTCTCTGAGCCGTTTTTACCACATGCATGGCCTGTAGCTTTTCGTACTACGCTTGAAGATACTATTGTAGCAATTGGTACTACAGGAAATGGACTGTTTGTAGGCACAGAAGGTAATCCATACTTTGTAACAGGCGTTGATCCACAATCTATGACTTCTGTTCGTATAGAGGCGGCTCAAGCATGTCTAAACAAAAGATCTATGGTCGATATGGGGCCGTACGTTATCTACGCATCTCCAGATGGTTTAGTTGCTGCAGCAGGTACTGACGTTCAGGTAATCACAGAAGGCTTGATAACTCCAAAACAATGGCAATCTGATTTTTACCCATCTACGATACAAGGTTTTTTATGGCAAGGTAAGTATGTAGGTTATTATGCTAGCGGTTCAAATTACGGTGGGTTTATGTTTGACCCTAGGGGTGGTAAAAATGCTTTTACAACACTCACACAAACTTCTTCTACAAGTACAAAAGGTGGTCACACCGACCCAGATACTAATGAACTGTATGTAATAGAAGGTAGTAATGTAAAAGAGTTTCAAGGTAGCACGACAAATGAGTCCCTTACTTTTAAGACTAAAGAATTTGTACCTTCAAAGCCAACTAAGATGGCGTTTGTAAAAGTAGATGCCGAAGCATACAGCGGAAACGGTATTACAATTAAAGTATTTGGAGATGGTAGTTTGTACTACCAAGCGATTATTACAGCTTCTGGTAGCGCATTTAGTGTAACGGGACAAACTCCTAGTTTTAGTGCTACCACTATACCAGAACCCATTCTTAGATTGCCTTCAGGTATTTACAAAACTTATGAAATACAAGTAGAGGGAGCTCACACGATTAATGAAATCTGCATAGGGGAGTCCATAGACGAACTGAGGGCGGTGTAATGAGTACAACTGGAACAAAGTTACCAGCTATAGTAGCCGTACCGAGCAGCGCAGACCCGCAGCTAAAAAAGACTTTAGAGTCTCTCATTGAAGTAGTTCAAGTTTTAATAGGAAGAAGAGGAGACCCAAGAGACAGAGCTGTAACATTACGAGAATTAGTAAGTTCAGGTCTCGCAGAAGAACTATTAGATAACCCATTTAACCCAAATGCTGGTACAGGCGTAGTAGATTTTGGCCCACCTTCTGCTCTAAACGATGTAACAATACCTCCAGCCCCTACAGGGCTTGCTGTAAGTGCTGCTTTTACAACTAGTGTATTGTCTTGGGATGATCCACAGTTTGGTAACTTTGCGTTTGCTGAAGTATTCAGAGCAACTTCTAATAATATTAGTAATGCGGTAATAGCAGATACAACTACAGCTTCTATATGGTCGGACTCAAACGATTATAATCAAACGTTCTATTACTGGGTTAGGTTTGTAAGCACTTCTGACATACGTGGTCCGTTTGCTGGATCTGTTAACGCTACTACAGCAGCAAATATATCAGCTGTGATGACTAGTTTAAGTCAAACTTTAGCAGATTTACCTGGGTACAACTTACTAGCTACTGGCACTACAGCTGCGACAATTATAAAATCTTCTAGCCAACCTAGCACTAGGACTAATGGAGATGCAATACAAACAAATGACATCTGGTTTGATACGGACGACGGTCAGATATATACAAGAAACGCATCTAATAATGCCTGGGTAGCGGGACGAGATGCTACATTAGTTAGTCTTTTTGGTAGCACTAGTTTTACGGGTAGTACTTTGACTGCGGCTATGGCTACAGCTCAGTCTGATATTGTTACAGTTACGAATGCTCAAACTTCTACCGCTAGTTCTCTAACTAGTCTTACTAGCACAGTAGGAACTAACACTAGCTCTATCTCTACTTTGAATACGACTACTGCTAGTCATACAGGAGATATTAATGCAATGTTTGTATTACAAGTATCTACAGAGTCTGACGGTAGTAAGTCTGCAGCAGGTATGGTTGTTGGTTCTAATGCAAGTGATGGATCGGGGGCTCAGTCCTATGTGCAATTTCAAGCAGACAAGTTTGTAGTATGGAATGGAAATAACGCTAGTACTGCACCTTTTACAGTATCTAGTAATACAGTTTTTATAAAAGATGCGATGATCCAAGACGCAGCCATAACAACTGCTAAGATCGCGTCGTTAGCTGTGGACGAGGCTCGTATAGCTAGCGGAGCTATAACAAATGCAAAGCTTGGAGACGCATCTATAAGCACTGCTAAGATCCAAGATGCAGCTATAACAGATGCTAAAATTCTTAATGCAGCCGTGACAAATGCAAAGATAGCTAACGCTGCTATAGACACTGCTAAGGTTGGTAGCTTGTTTGCAAACTCTCTTAGTGGAGATGTATCAAAAGGTGCTGCAGTTAGTTTAGCGTCTACTGTTTATATAGTTAATAATAGTAATACATTTACTCAAGTTCTTGAACTTACGTTAGGAAAACCTACTCACCCCACGGGCTGGCTACCTTATGCTAACTTTCATATAAATAGGATGCAGACTGATAAGAACTCCTGGTATCACATTGTTATTGAAATGGCTCCATTTAATGTAAATACTTCGGGTGGGACAGCAGTAGAAACTGCTTCTACTAGCTCAGCAACTTCTGCATTTGGGGTAGGCCATGACCAAAGTTCTATTACTGTAAATAGTGAGACTATTGCTAACGGGGCAACGGGCTCTTACGTAGAAGTAGCTAGGATAACCACTGTCGCCGTAGATACTACATTAGGTGGGGGTACTTTCTCTATAGCTGGAACTTGGGGAGCGGCTTCTACTAATGTAACATATGGTATAAAAGCACGTCTCAGGGTATCAGGAGACGCAAACGTTATTGGAGATAGTAACGCTGCAGGTAACATAGCCTTATACCACGCCACTGGATTTTTAATGGGAGTAAGATAATGAGTCAACCATACTATTACAACTGCGCTCTAGTAAGAGTCATTGATGGAGATACAATTGATGTAGATATAGATCTTGGATTCAATGTAGTCTTATCTAAACGCAGAGTGCGTCTGATGGGCATAGATACCCCAGAATCTAGGACTAGGAACCTAATAGAAAAAGCTCTTGGCCTAGCTGCAAAAGACCGTTTAATAGAGTTGTGTGGAGAGAAACTCCAATTACTTTCACAAGGCACTGATAAATATGGAAGAGTTCTAGGCATACCTCATACTGTCGATGGCCAAGACATTTGTAAAATTTTAATTGATGAAGGCCATGCTTGTGAGTATTACGGCGGTAAAAAAACTAAAGTTTGGGGGGTAGAGTAATGGCTTGGGTCCAATGGGTAGATAACGCAGTTGTAGGCAATGCAGTATACGAAGAAAAAGGAACAGGCGACAATTGGAGAGAGCTAACAGTAGTCGATCAAACTTGTACTGATGCTCAAGAGCTTGTTATTGTAGAAGAAGGAGGAGTTCTCAAAAAGAAAGCAGTTGATAGAACTTTGACTTATGTTGAAAAAAGAGTATTAGAATATCCGCATTTTAGAGATCAATTAGACATGATGTACAAAGACCAACTTAATGGAACTACTACTTGGAAAGATGCTATAACCGCTATAAAAGAAAAGTATCCAAAAGAATAAAGATTGTTGTAAAATAAAAACGTGATTAATAGACCTACAAACTATAAAGAAAAAACTACGTACAGAGATGTCTGTACTAAGAAGTATTCTACTGTACAAAACCACGACGGTTCCGTTCCTGGTGTAACACCGAATGCTAAGTTTGTTGATACTAAGTCACATCGTAAATTCAAAAACACAATGGCGGAGTACTAATATGGCGTACCACACTAAAGGAAAAAAGAAGAAGAAAAAAGGCATGACTAAAAAAGCCAAGCCTATGAAAATGAGAAAGATGAGAGGGTACTAATGAAGAGACTATCTCCTAAACAAAAGAAGATAGCTCGAGTAGCTAAACCTCGTAATCGTATTACAGGCGCAGATTTTAAAGGCCTGAAACGTAAGAAAAAAAGAAAAAAGTGAAGGAACCAAAACAAACACCTTCTTCAGCATTTGAGAGGGAGTGCGCTCTTAGGTTCGATTTTATTGAAAAGAGATTGGACGAAGGGTCAGATAAATTCAAGCGTTTAGAAGCGTTACTATGGGGTGTTTATCCTGTAGTTATAACTTGTTTGTTGGCTACTAGGTACCTCTAGTGGAAGATATTACTTTATTTATAGCGGAAGTTGGGTTCCCGATAGCCGCTGCTCTCGGACTAGGTATATTCATATGGAAGCTCATTAATAGAATTATTGATGGCATGGAGACCAAACTAGATGTTTTAGATGACAAGGTAGCTGATCAGATAGAACAAATGGAATCTAGGTTAGGAACTAAATTAGACTCACAGCACGGTATTTTAGTAGCTCTGATAGACAGAGTTCGTAGCCTTGATAACGAAATCATACGTCAGGATACTATGATAAAAACCATATTAGGTGTGCCACAGTTAATAGACACAGATAAAATGGCTAAAGCGGATAGAGATGATCAACGCAAAGACTAATGGCCAAACAACAAAACCAAAAGCTAAAGAAAGCTTTAATCTGCAAGCGCATAAAACAACAGAAGGA
>VTLG01004179.1_pt1 | contig 32814 bp, 42 predicted proteins | sample 4694571 | NCBI WGS metagenome assembly VTLG01 (sample SAMN12604809, study PRJNA352737) | marine metagenome | biome: ENVO:00000447; feature: ENVO:00000209|ENVO:00000569|ENVO:01000036; material: ENVO:00002151; isolation source: viral sequences binned using virsorter ...
GTCCGAAATTACCCGTGAGCCACCTCGCAGTAAGGACCCGTTGATGCGAATCAATAGTGAGTTGCTAATGAGTCTCAATAAGAGAGGACAAAAAAAAGGAGGGTGTGAACCCTCCGTGATTTTATTTAATTGGGAAAAGCGAAATTTCCTTTCGGATTGATTTCGAATTTTCTTTTACCCAATTTCCGAGTTTGATCAAATCACGAATTGCAAAATTGAATTCCGCGTCGTGAATTGTCATCCTCTTTGAAAAATCATCCTTATATTCTTGAATTGAAATTAATTCAGAACGGGAATGATTTTCCAAAATCTCGATTTCCTTTTTCAAATTTTCGATTTGAATTTGAGAATCGAGATACGCTGAATAAATTTCTTTTTTCAGCGATTTTTGCGAAATGGACATAATCCGTTTTGCGATTGGATAACGTAAGGATTCCTCCTTACACCTATATTATACACCTATATATAGGACTAGTCAAGTCTTTATTACGAAATATTTCAATATATTTATATCAGCAATCTTTATCTATATCTCTATTTAGATAAGCATTTCTTATTAGGATTGATTAGCATTCTTTATGGATAAGCTTATTTAAGTAAGCATTTCTTATTGACATTAAGACAAAATCACGGTGAAATTCTTTTCCTTTCTCTTCGTCATTTCATCAGCATTTCTTATATAAAACGCATAATAGATAAGCTCAGATAATACACAGACAACGAACACGAGATATTAGAAAAAATTATATCATTAGCGGAAAGACATAAGAAAAACATATAAACACCATATATAGCGTTAAAGGAAAAGGCCCTAGGAGGGCCTTTTTTTGGATTCGATCCATTTCATCAATTCCTCAAATTTGCGTGTTTGACGGTCATCTGAGGCCTTAATGATGGCGATTTGAGAGCGGAGCGCGTCTGAAATCTTTCCCATAAAAAGAAAAGCGATTGGACTTCCATAAAGTACACCTATATATAGGACTAAATAGGATTTAGGGTCAGATTGTTAATTGGCATATGTTGATGAAAATTAGATAAGAAAAGATGATGAAAATTCATAAAAACATTTGCATTTTTAATCCTTTTTTTAAAAACGTATTTTTTCTGATAAGCTTAAATTGTAACAATCTTTATTAAGATTTGCTACTTCTCGTTAATTGTAATTAAGAATTAATTTTAAATTAGTTTTTAATTGTTATTAATTTAAATTACGACTCTTCTTAATTGTTATTAATTTAGATTGTAATTCTATTTAATTGTTATTAATTAAGGATCGTTATTTATTAATAATATAAACTCTAATTTGATTACATTCTTATTTATATTAAATAGTGATTACTAAATATTATAATATATAGTAATTCTTATTTATTAATATATTTAAGGATTGCTATATATTTATAATATAAATGTAATTATGATTAATTCTTGATTAGTATTAAATAGCATTTATTAAATATTATGATATATAGTAATTGCTATATATTTATAATAAATAATATATACTATTTATTAGTAATATGAATCTAATTTAATTACTAGTCAATTCTTATTACATAATGATTACTATTTGATAACAATTACTAATTAATTGTAATTGTATGTAATTATAATTAACAAACGACTATTGAGAACAATTCTCAAATAATAAACCGGAGGGGTCCCGGTACAAAGAACACTATAAACCGAACCCTTGCCAGAACTTCACCCCCTAAACCGAAGGGCCGCCAGAACTTCATATGTCCTAAACCAATACCTTGCCAGAACTTGGGCAAGAGGAAAGGGGCTCAAGGCCCCTCGTGGTCCTCTATTAAATCGGCTAAGTGTTCAGGTATAGAGCCATAAGCGTTTGCGGTCTCTAGGTCCTCGGGATGATCGGCTAAGCATTGAGCGAGTTGCTTAATAGCTGCCATTGTGTCGTCATGCATGGGAGTGCGAGCGATTGGAAGAACAGGCGAACCCGTCCATGTCTTCATTATACCCCTAGGCGTAGGACTACGCAAGCGACGCAGCCAATACCTCAACCGATCCATGCAAAAAAAATACCCCTCGTTTAAGAGGGGCAACTTATGGGTTGGTTCACGCTCTCAAAAGAAAGACTTGATTTGTACAAATAGATTCCTTCTAAAGCTGCGCGATACCAATTGTAAGCCTCTCTTTTTGTTAATCCAGTGGCAAGAGAACTAACCCCTCCTCCTTCATTACAAACCTGATGAATGGAAATATAGCCATTTTGACGACAGAGATGAATGTTGCCAATTTGACCTTTTCCATTTTTCCAAGGACTGAGAGGATTATTCAAAGTCTCATTTAAAAGCTTTTCATAATGTTGGACGTCATGAAGGGCAACCATGCTGCTCATAAGTCTTTGGCGATTGGATAAGTTCCCCTGCTGGTTTCGTGGCTGAGGAGGTAAACGGTGGTTGATTATGGGTTCAACTATTGCTTGAAGACCTGGTTATTTGATCGAAGCTCAAATCCAATAAAGCTCAACAGGCCCTTAAATGTCGCTCTGTCTGACATATCTCTATTATACACCCCTATCCTTAGGAGTGCAACCAGGCAGCAAAAAGGGCCTCCGAAAAGGCCCAGGGTGACGGGGATTACAAGAACATTAACAAATGTTTCATTATTCGCAAGCTTGAGCCCTGATTGATTTTGAGAGGTTATCTACAAAATCCTCACCAGGTGGACGATTGGAAAAACACTCAGAAACGCCTTTCCATCCCCGCTCTTCCATTTGTGCATAGTCAAGCTGATGAAAATCAGGCTGGTTCCTAATCTCATCATTTTTTGCTCGCTGTGCCTTTTCTTCTTCTGTGTAATCATCATCCTGTTTAGGGACAGAAATAATTTGTTCAGCAAAATAAAACTGAAGACCTTCAGCAAGAATTAAAAGAGAGAAATCAGAAAGGCGGCGATTATCAGCCTTAGCAAGACGAGTAAAAAAATCGTGCTGCTGTTCGGTTAACTGAATGGATAAAGTTTTCATGGTCTAGGTGCGATTGGATGAGCTGGTGCTCATGACAATATATTACACCTACCCCTAGGACTACGACACTAAGGCTTAACGTTCTGAAACAACTGCATTAAACCGCAAGGCCCCCGTAACAACAGGGCCTAAACCTAATGCGTGCCAGAACTTCAATGCTATAAACCAGATGCTTGCCAGAACTTCAGGAAGACTAAACCGACATCCTGCCAGAACTTAAACCGATACCTTGCCAGAACGCGGTCTTTTTAAATTCATCTTTAAATGATCAGCAAAAGATTTCCGAACTTCGTCTATTGCTGTTTCTTGAAAATTAAATCTCTTCCCAACCTTAGGGACCTGATCAAGCATAATAAATTTCTGCTTTAGCTTAGTTTTCATCACTTGATAGATACCAGGAGGAGGCAACATTCCATCATTCAAGGACCTAATCATTGATGCTTTAGCCGATAATTCTTCACTCCATTCAGCCATCGAATCCAGATTTTTAGGAACCCAAACGTATGAACCTGCTGTTCTATAATTCTTCTTGCCATATTTACCACTAAGCCTTAAATCTTCAAAAGCACTAATTCCCCATAAAGCTCTTGTATATTCTCCTGATGAAAGTTTTCTACTGCTGGTCCGAAATATTTGATTCTTCGAGCTAACTGCTAAATGGCCAGGAAGCATATATTCTCCTTGGGAACCACCTAAAAAGCCTCTGGCTCCTAATCTTCTCTGGAATCTAGTTCTCCAAACACTCCCACCTGTAATTTGTGGTCTTAAATAATCAGAAGGTGCATTGCCTTTAAACGCTTCATCTCTGATATAAACTCTTGATTTAACAATATTCCCCTCAGTAATTGGTTTGTCATACAAGAAAGATTTAAGAGTAAAAGAAACAGGATTAAAAAATCTTTTCTGTGCTTCAGATTTAAGACGTTGAGTCGCATCAAAAACAGCTTTGTTTAAAGCTTGATGAGCTGCACGTGGAATAGCAATTTTTTCTAACTCATCAATCTCACCCAATATTTGCTTTACATCAAATTTAGCTTCAGCATTAATCATAGGAAAAAAGGAACCCCCCACCTCGCAGACCAAGAGAGGTGAGGGGCATCCAATCGCATCACCACTATAACCCTAAATCAATAATCGTGCCTGTCACCCCTGGATGATCACCATCATTGCAATAAAGTTTTTGGGCTTCAATAGTGTGACAAAGCGCGTCATCTCTGATAACTCCAGCAAGTGTTACAGAATCCAAAACTGCGCGACAAAGTTTGTCTAAGTCAGGTTTAGTCGTTTTATAAACAGGTGCCTTTTGCTTCAAAGTGCCTTTTGAATTGTAATGAGCCTTGATCCTTGGGAATCTGAAAACCAACTGAATAATGACACCGCCTGTGAAGGTACGACCCTCAGCAGCCTTCATAATGTCATTAATAAGCGTCTCCCTCCAGGCAGGGAGCCTTTTATTCGACTCAACGAGGTAACCGCGAAACAGATTCTTACTTCCTTGTGGGGCAGGCTCCCCGATAGAGATCCATGTGAGTGAGTTCACTAAACCAGATCTATCCAAGAACGTTTTGTTTCTTTGTCGTGTTGCCATTTGTAATCCTTTCTAGAAAGAACACGTTCATGAGTAAAAACATTGGCACCACAATGACTGCATTTCAATTGTCTGATGGTATATCCCTCATAAGGGTAGGTTTTGACAACTGAAAAATCTTTGCAAGTGCAGCTTTTGCATTCAATTCTCATAAGGCCTCCTTTTGTTTTTTCCAGTGACGTATAAGCAGCTCTAATTCTGCGATACGTTTTTGAGCACGTTCAATCATTTCCTGAATCATGACCGAACGCTCCAGTAAGGAGTCCCAACCTTTTTAGGGACAAGGCCAAGAGATTCAGCCGTCTTCTTAAGCTCTTTTAATTCAGCTTCTTTTTCTTTAACATCTTTGCAATTGGAATAGTCGTAAGTAATACGACCAGGATTGAGAGTAAAAGAAGCGTTTTCAAATTTAATGGTATTAGAGCCAGTTTCTTTTAAATGATTTAAATCACCTTGAGCCATACAAACATTTAAACGTTGTTGCACGGCCATCATGTCTTTATCAAGAGCAGCTCTTTGCGCTCGAATCTCAAGAAGTTCTTGCAAGAACTGCTCAGCAGTCTCCGTGTAAGTCATTGTCATGGCGATTGGATAACCAAACCACTATAGCCCTACATGCAGGGGTGTCAAGAATCTTCATCAGTAATTTTGTAATAGCTGCGAAGAAATTCTTCGTGTTGGTTTATTGCCCCTAATGACTGACCATGAATCCGATTTGCTTGAGGCGTTGAAATCCAATCCTCCTCTTTATACGGTTCTCCAAGAGAAGCCAAAAGACGTTCCGTTTTAAGTTTCTCTTCCTTTAACAAAGCGATTAGCTTTTGTTTCCTAGATACAGAACCAGTCATTAACTTTGCAAATCGGAATACTGTTGCAATCGATGATGCCAATGATCTATATGAAAAGCCAAATCGTCTCCTGCCGTAAAAACAGGATGAGAAGGACGATCTGGAAAAACATAGAGAGCTATATAACGATGAACATCAATGTCATGATTCTCTTTAAGCCCAATGGCATAGGCAGCCATTTGAGCCAAAGCCTCGTCACAAATAGATTTTCCAGGTTCTCCCTTTCCTGCTCCTTTAGTTTTTAAGTCAAATAAAACCGTTTCATTACCAATTTTAAAAAGGGCATCAAAGGTTCCGGCATAAGGCCAAGCGCCTGAATCACTACAAACAGCCTGTTCAGTGCAAATCACATAATCAATAAAATCCCAAATAGGTGCATCAATAATGTTTTGACACCAAGGAGCAATATGTTCTGGAATTTTTGGATGTCTTTTCAGCAGCCAAGGCTCAATCCAATGATGAATATCAGAACCACGACGAGCGGCTTCTTTTAACGTCTCGTTTGGATCACCACCTTCTTTGGTGATGTTATTACGCCACCTTGCAAGAACTGCTTTGGTTTCTTTCGACTGTGTAGCAGAAAGAATTGCTGTAACCGAAGCGTATTTCAAACTAGGTTTGTTCTCGTTCCAATAATAACGAGGCTCATCAGCAGGATTGCACTGAATGAGAGGCAGAGGCTTAGGTCCTTCAGGCATCTTTTGCTGGTGGTAAATAATCGCGTGGGTTAACAACTTCTACGTGAACAGAATCTTCTTTCTCTTCACGTAAAAGGTTTCTAAATTTGGGCATATGAAGCCCTGAATCAAAATTTGTTCCAAGACTTTGAATTAATGCTTTTTGTCTAGTTTTAAAATTATATTTAGAAAATTCTGTGGGTTCATCTAAATCTTCAAGAGTCCAATAACCTTTATCAATTCCATTCCTAAGAGTCTTCATTACAGAAGCTTTGTCAAATGCTTGTTTCATATCAATCCTCCAAGTAATTCATTAGTAGATTTTCCATCTTCTTTAAATCCATCCTTAGCAGTAAATACTTGATATGAAGGATGCTTGGTTTCTGGCTCTTGAAATTTGGGCTTCTCCTTGTACTTGAGATAGTTAGCAAAGGTGATACTTCTCCAACCTTCTTCAGAAGCTTGTTGAATTTGGTTCTTGACAGGGACATGGCCGTCAGCTTCATAGATACTGACAAGACCATTAATCAAACGATTCCAAGCATTCTTGTTGTGCTCCCCAGGTTTCTTGGCGAAGTAATCAAGAATGGCTTTTTTGTGAATTTTTAAGGTAGAGGGAACAATTTTTTCAAAAGGGGGTTTTCTAGGGGTTCCCTCGCGCTCCCTCCCGACACTTTCCCCCAAATCACCAAGGGGTAAAGTTTTTTTAGGAAGAATAGAAGTTTGAACTTCTGAATCTTTTTTTAAAACCTTTTCTCCCGCACCGACATGGTACGCGGATAGTCTAGGAGTAGCGTCAAGTCCTTTGATCTCAGAATTGATGAGATCCCTAATGATTGCTGACTTTGTGCGAAGAGAATCGCTATGAGTCTCCAGCCATTTGTACTGAACATCGCTTAAAACCAGGTGTATTCTGGGCATGTGCGTTGAAGGCCCACTAGAGGCACACTATATGTGTGGGCATGACCCACTGAAGGCCCACTAAATGTGCCATCAACGCCCACGATTGTCAACGCATAAAAACTACCAGCATACTAACTTGACACCATACGCTCATACCCACATACTAAGTTCGCCTACACCATATCTATGGAGATTCCAGATCTTTCAGGCGCTATAGACGCTAAAGATGTACATACCAAAGGAGGTGGTTTTGCTGCGAAATACATGGCTTGGGCAAAAATTGCTCAGCTTTTGCATCAAAAAGCTCCAGGTTGGCAGTTTCATCTAAAAATCAACCAACAGACAGGCCACACTTGGCAAGCCCCAGACGGAACAGGTTATCTAGTTTGCTGTTTTACAAATCCTGAAGGAGAGCAAACAGCCGATTTCCTTTTTCCCATAATGGATCACAGGAACAACCCCATTCCATTTGAGAAGATCACAGCTCGAGCTTTAACTGATTCACATAGAAGAGGTTTATGCGCTTGTGCTGCATTTACTTTTTCTCTTGGTTATGAGTTATGGGCGAAGGAAGAAATTGACGAAAATTCAGAGTCTTCCCCTCCAGCAAAAGCTGAACGCAACTGGCGCAAAGCACCTAAAACCGATACCCCGCCAGAACAACCCAAAACCGACCCCTCGCCAGAACAATGTAAAACGCCTACTAAGCGTGAGCTAATTGATGAGGTTGTTGGTTTTATCCAAACTAAATTCAAAGATGAAGTTCAACGTATTGGTTGGATCAGTGGAAAGGCAGCGGAATGGGACTTATCAGGAGAGGGGCCAAAACTTGAACAGATGACAGTCGTTCAATTACGAACCTGCATCAAAGAGCTAAAAAAACTTAAATGATGGCAACACAAACTGGAAATAAAATGCGCGTCCAAGTGCTTTTAGATCCCGACGCTTACGCCGCTATGGAGCGTGAAGTTCAACTCCGTTACATGAGTGAGAGTCGTTGCACGATCTCTTCTCTTGCTAACGAAATCATCAAATCCCACTACGCAATTCTTACCGATCATGGCCCAGTTTGAAAACGCATTCCAAGGCTATTTCTCTCTTCTCAGAAACAAATATAAAGAGGCTGAAAATCATCCCGATTACAAAGGCTCTATTGATTTCTCTCTAGAAGAAGCGATGAAATTAGCCGAATGGTTAATGGCTCAACCAGGAGAAGAAGATTTCAAAGGAGATACAGTCGTCAAAGTTCCCCTTGCGGCATGGGATAAACAAGGACAGAAGAACCCTGAATTCAAATACATCGGTGGAATGTGCTCTGCCCAAAAAGTTACGTCAGAAAATAAACCAGAAACACCTTATTAAAATGGCGGGAATAGAATTAGAGGCATTCTGGTCTTTAGAAAAGCTGGGGTGCCTCGATTGTGACGAGTACTACTTACCCTCAAAAGCCGAAGAACAGTACTACTCCAAAAAACTCAAGTACGCCAAAGCAATGCTTCTACCCAAAAGACATAAAGCCCTTCGACCTTCCATTTCTCCATGATGATTCGTCAACACGCACAACACGTTTTTACCCCTACAAATTCTCTTTACCTGATAAGCAGTGCATGTTTGGCGGCATCTGCGCTGGTAGCGAAAAAGGTGCAAAACGTATTATCCAAACCCTCTACCCCGAAGCAAAAAAAATATCATTCGCTAAAAGTCTCCCGTACATATTTGGAAAAGAGAAGATTAGACCCCTCTTGAAATGAGTAAACCAGCCATGCCGCTTCCTCTTTATACTGATAAACGTTATCTCGGTAATATTTGTTCTAAAGGACATCAATATTTAGACACGGGCAAATGTCTTAGAGCAATTAAAGGCGGTCACTGTATTGAGTGTACAAAGGAAAGAAAAAGAACACCTGCATATAGGGCAAAGGCCAAAATAACAAGAAAGAAATGGGATGAAAGGCAAGGGCCAGAATACAAAAAGAAAGAAGCTGAAAGAAAAAGATTTAAAAGAGCTAATGATTTTACAACTATGATGAGCAGTCGTTTGCATTCAAAAGAGACAAGAGCAAAGCAATTAGGATGCAAGAAGATTGATTCTGTTAAACCTTCTCATATAAAAGCTATATGGAATAAGTTTGATTATTGTTGTGCTTATTGCGGTAAAAATGAAAATGATTTAGAAAATAAATTAGAGATTGAACATGTTGTTTGCTTAAAAAGAAATGGTGATCATAGTCCTTCAAATATTGTTCCAGCTTGTTCGAGATGTAATCGAGCAAAATATAAAAGCCTTTTAGAGGTATGGTATCCAAAGCAAAAGTTTTTCACTAAAGAAAGATACCAAAAGATAAAAGATCATTTAGCAACGGCACAAATTCCACCCGTTCAACTTGATTTAGTCGATATATTTAAACAGTCCATATATGGTGTAGCTTGATCTATTCCCTTACCCCTCTCTTGAAAAAATAGTCCTCCACCAAGGTTTTTTCTTGACAGGAGTTAAGCAAGCTATTTTCGCGTCAAGCTCCAGGATATGAGCAACAGCTTGTTCTATTAATTTCTGCTGATACCAATTCTGTTTGGAAAGTTGAGCACATAATCTCGCAATATCTTTGTGGTCTTCATCTTCAACAATTGCTCGAGCCTCCCATTCAAGCTTTAGCTCTTCCTCCAGAGTGGGCGAAACAACCATCCATTCCGCCCAACCCATTTCTAAGCGCATTTACATAGACCTGATTGTAAATGTGCAACTTGTTCTCGCAACCGTTGGTTCTCATCAATAAATTGTGCAAGAACATAGTGAACATCACCAGACGGCCCTGTATCCGCAAGTTCACGACGGATTTCTCTAATCCTTTGATCTTTCTCGGTGGACGGGGACATAGCATGCTCCGCGCTTTGAGTTGCTCTAAATATACCAAATAGTTACAAAGTTTTTAATTTTTGCCATTCTTGAGCCCTTATGGCCTGATTCTGTATTTCTTGGCAGTGTTCACAAAAACACCTAGGACGCAGTGAAAATTCTGGATCAAATTGGTTCTTTATTCGTTTATCGATCTCCTGATCCAAGGGACAAAGGATATTTGATGTTTCTTCCAAACCGAATTCTCCGAAAGATGGCAGGGACAACAAGTCATCTATCAAAAAAACAATTAATACAAAGAATCAAAACTCAGAAATCCGACTAGGGAGCAAATGCTCCATATCTTTAAATTGATCCATCCATTTTTCGGCAATTAACGTTTCCTGATGGAGCCCTGTATATAGACCGTGCATGGGGTGGTCTTTGCGATGCCTTCCATCAAGGACATAAAGCTCTTCCATCCTCATAGCTCTTTGCCTGTCTTGTTCAACAGTTGTCTTTTTAATCATTGTCCTTTTTTCTTTTTAAGATCTTCTAATACTGCCTGAATAAGTTGAATTACGCCATTAGATTTTAACTTTGGATTTAACGAAATTAATTCACTGGCAGCAGCGATGATGATCCAGAACCAAGCTTCTCCTAAAAAGTCCATGGGGAGTTAATCAGAGTCCTCTTAGCCTACGAGGTTTTTCTGTTCGAGCCACTTCCTTCTCTAAAGCGTTAATCCGATGGAAAAGTTCTCTGATATCTCTTTCCCTTCTGTTACTGATATTGGCTAAAGCCATAAGAAAAGCACTGGCCACTGCACCAATCATTGCAGCAGTTATTTCATTCATTTAAGGTGGTAGCGGTTTGCACTTCATCATGCCTGACATTGACATTAAAGACCCGCCTCCTGGTAAAAAACCAGAGAAGAAGAAAGGGCCACTAAGCAAACTAAGAGACTCTATGGATTCTCAAAGTGAACAGTTAGCAGTTCTTTCTACTTTTGTTCGACTTGGAGTTGTAGTTTGGAGCGGTTTTATTTTAACTTTAAACTACGTAGAAATCCCTGGTTTAGGTAAACAAGAAAGGATAGACCCGACTTTCATAGCAAGCGTTTTCACGGGAGCTTTAGCTTCGTTTGGGCTTGAAACAGCGAAGAAAAGAGGAGACGGAACTTACGAAGGTGATTCAGATAATAAGCCTATGAATAAAAAAGAAATGCAAGAAATGTTGGCAGCTCAACCAACAAATGTTCAGACAATAAGGGTTGAAACTTTACCTGTACGAATCATTGGACCTAACGACAAAACATGACCGACCAAGCACTTTCTCTTGATGCCACTCAGGAAACTCGCATTGTGGTTCAAGCTCTTAAAATTCAAAGATGCGAAGAAAAGATTTCTGATCTTAATGAAAGAGTCAGAGTCTTAGAACGCAATGTCTACGGCGCAAGTGCCGTCATTGCGGCTTTAATAACAATTATTGGCTTCGCGACCAACATCTCAAAGGCCTACTTATGAAACGTTTGCTCCTTTTGCTTCTACTATTTGGTGCTCCAGTTCATGCAGGTGGCCTTACCCACAAGATCACTGCTTCTGCACAAGCAACAGCAGATGGCGCTTATTCCATCTCCAACCGTGTTGGATCTACTTATTCAATGAGTGCAACCAACATCACCTCAAGCACTCTTGGTGGTGTAACCGCTCCAGCATCTGCTACTGCCGCAGGAACATTCAAATCAAATTCCTACGCACAGACAACTGCAGGTGCCGCAACGAGTTTCAGCGAAAGTTGGATTTCAGGAGACGTAGTAGCAGCAATGGGATCTGGCTCAACTGTGAGTTCTGGGGTCGTAGCTAACTTGCCGGCATTCGGAAATGTGACCACTTACAGCGGAGCTAGTGGAAATCCAACGGCTGCGATCACATCAGTCGCTGGTGGAACAATTACTCTTGGAGTAACCGGCCCAGGACAGAGCGTTGTAGGCTCTATCAGCTCAGAACTAAATATAGACTAATAGCGTGAATAAAGCGTTATTCCTGTTATTAATGCTCGCTGGGAGCCCAGTGCTTGCAGTGCCTGTGGTGCCAAACTTTTCTGCAGGGAGTGTCACAAGCAGAACAGAATCATCCCAAAATACAAAAGAGATTATAAAAAGTTATTCTTACTCCACAGGTTATACCTATGCCGTAGGAGGTACAAATATTACAGGAGCAGAAACAATTAGCCCTACAAATAGTACAGTCGGTAGTCAAGTGCTAAATGGTGTAACTTCAACATGGACAGGGGTAAGTTCTATCCCTACATGGAGCCAAACCGTTCCAGGTGCAGCTACTAACTTCAGTCAAAGTTATATGGGGCCAGGGCTTCAATCTGTGACCGAAGTAGATAGAACTATTGAGATTAAGAGTATTACTGAATCAACTTCAGTGTTTACACAATGAAGAAGCGAATACTCTTCGCGCTACTGGCTTTATGCCATTCTCCTGTACATGCAAACAATATAAACGCTACTTCAAACCCTGTAGCGAATTCATCTGGAAGTGTTACTAACTTCGCCGTTCAAAATCTTCCTTCAAGACAATTTACTAATCAATTTGGAGATGGAATAGTTTGCCAAGGAGATACATTAGCTGTTCAACCTTTTGTCTCTTCAAATATGTCATTTACACGTCCTAATGAACAATCATATCTTGCTCCTATTTATGACGAGAGGGATTTCACAGGAGCAACTGTCATTAATGAAGAAGGTGAAGAGATAGACGCTCCAGATGGTAACCCCGATAATCCAGGTGCAGTAATTGGGTATAAAACAGTCCGAACAGGACAAAAAGAAAATTTCGCAATAAGCCCTGGGATCTCTCTTTCTTGGAATATCCAATTAGATAGACAGAGCATAAAGTTATGCAAACAGGCCGCATCTACCAGAATTGCATTACTTCAAGCTGCCTATGAAGATAAGAGATTAAGTTATGAATTGGGGCGATTAAAAATTTGTGCAGAACTCTTGGAAAAAGGAGTTCGTTTTAAAGCAGGAACAAAATATGCTGTCTTATGTGCTGATGTTGAACGTGTTAATCCTCCTGGTGTATTACCTGAACATAGACACACTATTTCTTACCCAGGGAACGCCACATCAAATCAGTAGCACGTTTCTCCCTTTGAGCCTTTCTCTTTTCAGAAGTAGAGGTAGGTTTCTCTTTTTTATTGAGTTTCTTCTTCACGAACTTAATAATTTTCTTTTGAAGAGGCTTCGACTTCTTCTTGATTACTTCAGTTAATGGAGCTGCTAGTAGCGCGGCTGACGCTCCAAACAATGCAGTTGCCATTACCCCTGTTACCAGTGCAGGTGGAGGAGTGAAATGATCTATCGTCTCAATGACCTTAATTGGTTCGTATTCGGTTACGCATTTTCCTGTAATTAAATCCTCCCTATAAGCAAGAATTCTCCCTCGGCCATATTTACCAATCGACCCAACAGGTAAAGATCCAGGTGGAGGGCATGGTGGCCTTGGTGGAATCTCAGGAATCTTTATTTGTGGAGTTTCTGCCTTTTTCTCATTAGTTTCATTTTCCTGCACGTAGTCCGATACCTTTAACTCCTTTGGAATTACCTTTATTCCTGGTGTTAGGTCAGGAGCAAAGAAAGCAGGTGCTCCTCCTTCACACAGAATTAAATTTCCGTCTGGATCTATGTTGTAATCAGAAGTTCCAGATGAATACTTCTCCCGTGTCATCGCACACGGCATATCTATAACTGGAAGCCCCCAAGGAAGCTCTCTTGTTATTGGTGGTTCAATAATTATGGGCGGAGGTATGACCTCAATATCAGGAACACTTCTTGTCCTGATCTGAGGTTCAATTACTTCAGTCAATCTAGAAGGGAAGCTTGGTGCCTGTTTTGCCAGCACCTATAGGAGCTGCTCCACCAGTCATGCCAGGTATTTTGAGGGAGTCTTTAACACTCTCAATAACCTGACCTTTGATCTGTTCGTGAGTTTTTGGACTAGTTGCCCATTTGTAAGTAATGATTCCTCCTGCACTTATTGCGATAACAAGTACAAAAGAAACAGCACTTAAGGCATTAAATACTTTTTGCATAAGAATCAAAAAAGCTCGCTACCCGATGACCAGAATAGCGAGCCTTTGTGTGTGTGTGAGGAGTGTAGGTTAATGACGCCTACACCCTCAATCTACTTAGAAGCGGTAGGTTGCACCAGCTTTTAAGTTATAAATGTTGTCTGTATCTTCAGAAGTCAGACCACTCAACTCTCCGTAAACAGAAAGCTTTTCGGATAGAGAAATGTCACCGAAAACTTTGCCTGAAATCTGAGTAGAACCATCAACATCTCCGTCAGGATTGACGAAAGCTGGACCGATTTGCGCTCCAAGAGTTGCGTTCTCACCGAAGTTGGTGTCATAACCTATTGCCAGATCCGTAACGCTTCCTGCATAATCCGACCCTAAAAATCCGGCGTTGTTTTCAACGTTAACGTAGGGGCCAGCAACAGCAGCTGAACCACCAATAAACAAGGCAGAAACTGCCAGTCCAAATTTGGACATAGAACTCTCCTCACAAGAGAAAATAACCGTCAGACATTACTACCTATGCGGATCAAAGCTACTTATCCATAAGAAGCTGTAACCAATAAGAAGCAGGACAAATAGGCAAATACTAGGCCCCACCATCACGCGCTACCAAGTCAGGACTAGTAGGGAATTGTGTATAAGAGTCCCCAGTCATTAAGGTTTGAAGGGCTTCTGTCGTGCCACAAGCATCTCGTTCAGTTTTTCTGGTAGCAAAAGCAGTTAAAACGTTGGTTCGAAATGTCTTTACACTGTCAGGAATTGCGGTCCCAGCAACTACATTTTTCTCGACATAACGAGCACAATGTCCAGATATTAAACCTCTAGCAGTAAGGTCATCTTTTGCATCGAAGGTAGCTTTGGCTTCTGCTAAATCTCTCCAAATCTGAGCACTTTCACTTTCATTCCAGCCTGTACTAAATCGTCCATCCCATGTCTTTGGATCGTTTACTTCCAAAATCCCGACAGCAGTACGAGAATCAGGAGAGGCATTTCTTATCCATCCAGGCGGATACTGAATTCCTTTACTAGTGAATCCATTGTCGTGTTGAGGTTTTCCGTCCAGAGTCCAGGCCATGATACTTAGATGTAAAAAGGTGAATCACCTAGCATTGGCTAGGGAGAAAGGTGTTTCGGCAAAAGCTACCCATATATAGTCATCTCCATTTCCATTGATCCCTCCTTCACCATGCACAAGCTTGAATCCATTAGACAAGATATCTATACCTACTTCGCTATTTCTCTCAGCAGTTTGAGTTGCAGGATTAAGGGGCAAAGTGTTAATAGTATCAGTGTTAAAAGGATTCCTTTCTATATCAACAAGCCACCAATGTTGACCTGATGAAACACATTTTATAAGAATAAAGGAAGGAGAAAATCCGGTGTAAATTGTAGGACCATTTGTAAAAGCATTGCTTGTACCATTTCCTTCATATATGCCTGTCTTCATATAACCAGGAACTTCCTGCCATATGTAAGCAAGATAATCGTCAGAACCATTAATGTCGCCACTTGTTCCTACGGTAAAGAGGTTACTTGTTGGGGTTGTATCTTGGAAAAAGGTAGAAGAGGTGCTAGTAGTATCATCAGTATTCAGCTTCAAACGGCCTGTATTACCAACATGTTTGTGATATACACACCAGTCGGCATTGTCTGCTTTTCTCTTGAATAAAGCAAAAGCAGGTACTCCTGTTAAGTTATGTCCAATCGTTCCATTAGCGTTAGATCCTGTGTAAGCCAAGATATTAAATCCGCTCGTTGTATTAACAAAAGCACTCGTAGGATCAATTGAACCAGTAGTGTTTGGAGAAGTAGATGTTGCTTCCCAACACCATGCAACATGAGATGCACTGTTTGAGTTAAAGGCTGCATCCGCTCCAAGGGTAAATCCATCATTATCAAACGAAGTCAGACTGGTTGAAGCATCGCCTCCTGCTGAATTGTCATTGGTCTTGAAATATAAATGAACGCCACGTACTTGATCCCATAAACCATGGTCATATTGCGCTCTGTTTTTCACCCAAACGAGTGCCGCTTTAAATCCAACACCTGTAATGGCATTGGTTCCACCATTACCTGTATATAGAACAGATTTGTTATAAGAATTGCCTCCTTTTGCAACTTGATCATTATCAGCAGCAGCTAAAGCAATGTTCGTACTGCATAGACATTTATAACCAGTAGGACAGCCCATCGAACTGTGGAAAGGCTTTTGCCCGAAGTTGGCATAAATTGCACCACTTGGGCCTGCCCATGCATGAATCCAGGTTGGGACACCAACTATGTGGGATACGGATTGTTGCCCAATACTTGTATTGCTATTCCTATAAAAATCAATAGTTCCATTGTCTTGATCCCAAGCAACACCAATTACATCTCCATTAGAAAATCCACTGCCATAACCAGAATAACTGCTGCCATTGAAGTAATCACCATTACTACTTCTCATCGCACGAAGAGAAGTATTGCTATCTGCTGTTGTCGTTTTAATCCCTATTCCACCCCAACTACTAGATGGGTTCGTCTGGTAAGTAAATTCGCAGTACCATTTACCACTAGAAGGAGCAAATGTTGAGTAATTAGATATGTCTCCATCAATAAAAAGACCTCCATCACTAGGGACTGCACTACTTGTACCGCCGTTGAAAGCTGAAGATGTTAACTGATCCCAAACAGCATAATTAGCTGATAATTCCCCTCCATTTCCTTCATCATCGTCCTCCAATCCATTTGTTGGAGAGTCAACTAAAGAATCACCAGCCGTGCCAGAATTTCCATTCCCTGATGCCACACTGAAATTAACAGGAGTAAAATCTAAACCAGTAGCAACAGTGAAAGCTGAACTATACTTAGCAACGTTATATACTCTCATGTCTGACATATAACCTTTCCATCTGTTACCTGATTCATAACCCCAAGTCCAATTAGTTTCAGCAGTAGTTGTAGATGAACTTGAGGCAGATCCTTGTAAAACCCCATTCAAATATAACTTTTGACTACTTCCATCTCTTACAAACGCAATGTGATACCAACGTCCCTGAACAAGAGCATCACTAAAGATGCCAAAACCATTCCAGTTACCATCACTTTCAACGTATAATTTCGTTCCATGAGCATGCGCACTTCTCCAGAAACCCATGTTTAAGTTGTTACCGCAATTAAAAAATGATCTATAAGTATCATCAGTGAAAACAGAAGAATCAGGCTTTAGCCAGGCTTCAATTGTATAAGTTCCACTATTGTCATTAATAGTAAAAGGTGCAGTGCATTGAAGGTAATCGTTGCTTCCATCAAAGTAAATAGATTTCCCATAAAACCTACTGTCAGTAGTACTAACAGCAATCCCTCCTCCATCTGTTATTGATACTTGACTACCTGTCGCATTAGTGACGTTATGATGAACATCTACAAGACCATTGCCAGCAATAGCGACTTTTAAACCAGAAGCACTGGAATCAGTTACATAAGCAACTGGATCAGCAAGTACTGCTCCAGCACTGTCGGTGACAGAAAGAATATTTTTTCCTCCTGTCATTTTAGAGACATAAGTACTAGGACCAGAATCTTTTCCTAACGCTGCCGCTGAAGAATTATCTTCGAATTTCAACCAAAAACTATTATTTGCAGTGTCATCTTTCATGATCGTGCCATCCACCTCGATGGCTCTAATATTCATCCAGGTATTAGTCCCTGTCTTATTACCAAATTGAAGAGATGTAAGTGTTGTCGTGTCTAATGTGTACCAACCTCCCGTAGCTGCTCCAACTTCTGAAACAGCCGCTGCTAATTTACTGACTCCATTAATTTTAAAATCAAACGTGCCATTAGGTGTTCCTGTCTTCCAATAACCATTTACTCTTATTTTATTGCTCGCTTCAATAGAACTTGAAGGGGTAAATGTAGCAGTATGATCATTAGCTGTCTCGGCTCCATCACTTACTTTGCCATTGAACAACATAGTTTTTGGATAAGACCCATGAAATCCTCCAGTATCAGTTATTAAATCACTCCAAGTAGTGGAACTTGTGTTTTCGTTCCAAGGGAATGTGAATGATTTAGCTTTCCATGCTCCATCCGTATATTCACCAAGAGAAGTTAAATATCCACCACTTTCTTCTGGTACCCAACCATCCATCATTCGAGCATCGGCCATTATCATTCCATTTCTCCAAGTTGAGACTTGGGTACTCCAGTAATAAGCTCCTATATATAGGCATGTAGTAAGACCTGAGCCTGTTTGGTTATAAGGCCCCTCTGCATTTTGACTTGGATATTTATTATTTGGATACTGTGCAGCTTGTGTAGACGTTACTCTTTTCCCATTGATATACATCTTCAATCGTTCTTCTTCTGTGGCATCTATTGAGTTGTAAACCCAGGTATACATTGCCCAGGCAGCGTAATCACGTCTAGCGTTTGCAGTCCATAAATCATGATTATTCCCTGAGTTAAAACTGTTAAATCGAATTGTATTGTCAAAAGAATCTGCATATCCCGTTCCACCAAACTCCACTGCCGAGCTTGCTGTTGCATTATGTTGTGCTGCAAAGATAACCTGATTTTCACCACTTCCGCCTTGGCCTGCAGGTCTTACTCTTTTAACCCATGCATTAAGAGTCCATCTCATTCTATTTCCATTAGCTGGTGGAGCCATGTGCATATATTGATTCCCATCTTCACCATCAAAAACGACAGATCGCTTAATGTAATAAGGTTCATCGGCAGGGGCAGCAGGGGCTGTCCCATATAGCATTTGCGGATTAGTTAAAGTCATTAGCTAGTAGCTTTAACGTCTTTGTGTAGATAACAAATGATGGTGTTCGCATCAAATACGGTATAGGCGAGGGCGTCGTAAACAGCAGCAGTTTGAGTCAAGTTCTGTGTTCCACCTCCGGCAAAGTGCCATTTACTTTCCCAACTAACACTACGCGCAGTCGAACCATCTTGCTGGAAATAGATAACACCACCAGCTCCTGCCGTGAGACTTGTGGGATTCTTCATCACGATGTCACCTGATAACTGATTGACCTTGATATTGTTCGCGACGTTTAAATCAAGAGTGATGTTTCCTGTTGTTGTGGTTTCAGTTGCCCAAGCACAGCTGGCAGCACCACTAACAGTCAAGTCTCCAGTTACTGCACAGCCCGCAGCATTCGTCTCAAAATGCTTGACATTATCTTGATATAGCTCACACGCTCCATCAGCAGTGAACTTGGCAAGTGTTTCGTCAGCGGCTTGTTTCTTAATTTCAACTGCACTACCTCTTATTCGTAAGGCTCCTGTTCCTGCGTCGTCAATATATGAATTACTACCATCATGTTTTATGACTAGATCATCCCCTGTTCCAAATTTCGCAGAAGCATTATCTGCAAACTCAAGAGCATCATCACTGACATCGAAGAGGATATTGGCAGCTGATCCTGTTACTTGAACATCACCAGTGAAAGTAGCTCCTGAAAGTTGAGCAGAAGAATCTTTAACCGACTTAACGCTAGCTGGAGTGGCAGCTTTAGTTGTGCTGGTGCTTGTAACGCTGTCTTCTAGCTGAACTGCGCCAACAGCAGATGTTGTCCCCGCCGCAAGTTTACTCCCCGCGATCGCAGCTGAAGCGTTTATATCTGCGTTAACTATTACACCACTAGCTATTGCAAATGCGCCTGCGTTACTAACAGTTACGTCGCCAGAAGGTGTAACAGCAGTTGGGACGTTAGAGCCGTTGCCAACTAGGATCTTGCCGTCTGCTAATGCTGCTAATTTGCTGTAATCAATCGCTGCATTAGTCGCTATATCTGCATTAGCTATTGATGCTCCACCTGAAAGTATGACTGTTCCAGAAGCATTAGGCAGTGTAATTGTCCGGTCAGCAGTAGGATCTGTGATTGCAATTGTCGTTTCATAGCCATCAGCTGTAGCACCTTCAAATGATAAAGAACTTGCCGATCCTATCTCTACTGCTCCTGTAAAAGTACCCCCACTTTTGGGCATCTTTTCAGTTGCTACTTCTTGCAGAGCATCTTGTACATTACTCGACCCAATATCCCCATATGGAGTAAAGCCTACATTCGAGGCAATCTGTCCACTTACAGTTGCAGAAAGATCGATCTCATTCCAACTGGATCCACTGCTATTTGTTATCCCTAAAACATAATCTGGAGGGTTAAGTGCAACGGCTGGAGCAGGAGAAGAAGGTGTTCCTCCCGTTGATACCACTACATAAACACCATCAGTTGTTGACGACGGAGTAGGTAAATTTGAGCCAACTACTAAACCAGCGGCACTGCCCGCCGTTGTTACTGACGCCATTTTCGATGTCGATGCATTGAAGGTGCCCCCATTGACCAGACTCCCCTTAGTCAGAGTGGTGATCGCTTGCCAAGCGTTTCCGTCCCAAATAAAGGCATCTTCAGCAACCGTGTCGAACAGTAATTGTCCGTTAAATAAGGCCGTAGGATAACCACTCTGGGCTATAGATTGGAAAATACAGGTAGACGCATTTGCCATCTTTGCGCCTGTTATTGCATCATCAGCGATGCGTGCAATATCTAAAGTTCCTGATGTTAATAATGCGGCACTATGTGCGGGAAGATCCCCAGCCGCCAAATCAGCCCCTGCTGTTACTAAACCATCCGCGTCATAAGTGATTTTTGTTTTAGTGGCCCCAGTGACATTATTGGTGATCGTTAATGCACCATTCCCATCGACACTTAAACCTGTGCCTGGTTTGACTGCACCAGTTGCACTTGAAGTGGCTAAAGGAATATCAGCACTGACAGGAGCCCTACTTGCTGTTACTAGTCCGTTGGCATCATGTTGACAGACTGAATATGTTGATCCAGAAGCTGAAACGGTGTTGTCAATCTTGATGGTTCCACTGGATTGAGTCAGACCATTTCCATTGATAATTACGCCACCTTTTGCACTAGTGGTTGGATCGGGAAGATCACTACCTGCAATAACTCTTGCCGCTACAGCACCACCTGCACCTGTTGGTCCAGCTAGGAATTTATTAGCTGCGTCAGTGTCGTCAATCGTCGCACTGATCGTATAGGTCGTTCCAGAAGCTGTGGAGACAATGTTGATGATTCCACCGGCTGATCCAGAGATAGTTGTCGTACCAGCAACTAGCGCATCCCAGCTAGACCCATCCCAGATGTAAACCTTGTTGTCATCGGTGTCTACCCAGAGCTGTCCTGTGAAATCAGCAGTTGGAGCGGTAGTAGCAAATTGAGCGGTAGAACTATTCGCTAGTTTTCCTGCCGTTACGTTTGAATCTTTAATGGCTGCTGTGTTTACGCTGTTCGCAGCCATTGAGGCTTCGACTATTGATGCACTAGCAAAAGCAACCTTCGCTGAAGGTATTGGCGTTCCACTTAACTTATTTAATCCCGCTGTACTAATTAACTCATTGAACTTGACTTTCTTGGTCTCAGTCGCATTAACAATGGCGAGTACATCCTCGTCATCAAGATTGGAACCGGTTACCTCGTTGAGGGCCGAAATTTTTGCATTAGCCATTCGGCCCTAACCTCCGTGAAATCCTTTAATCAGTCTCAAGCAACAGATTAGCAGCGGCATCCTGTTCGAGAAGTAAGAAGTCAGTATTTTCCTGAAGGACTTTGTATTCAGAAGCAGTCATTACCTTCAGTTTTATTTCTCCAGTTGTCACAAAATCAGCAGTCATTTCAACAAGGCCTGCTGTTCTAAATGAAATAGCTGTTCCAGTCAGGACACCTCTGACGTCATACCAAATGACATCATCACTCGTTCCAGCATCACCACTGGGGGTGTAGCCACTAACTTTCAAATAGAAATGTGCATTAAATTCACTGCCAACTTCTGTCCTTAGAACAAGCTGATGCAAATATTGAGCTGTTTCATATTCGCCACTACCTTCCGTGTCCCTGTAGTCCCAATAACTGGTAATACGACCAGAACCCGACAATAAAGATCCCCATTGCGACCTAAAAGAGTCAGACAGCGTTGTAACGTCTACTAATTCAGCATTCGTATTTAATTCATAAGAACTAACTTGCCCAAGAACACGATAAATTGCATTTAAAACAGTAAAACGAACATCTAAAGACCATCCTGCCGATTGATCTACAAGTGAAACTGCATTAGTAGTTCCGCCACTAACTGCATGAGCAAACGTTGTATAAAGCCGAAGACCTCCTAATTCGTCTACATTGATGAAAAATTTACCTACTTTTACTCCTGTATAACCACTAATAAAAACGAGATTGCTATCGGCTCTGATCTCGAGCTGATCTCCAGTAATTAACTCAGTAGTGTCACCCTGGCTAGCAAGATCAAAACCTAAACGTTTTTTAGTTGCAACAACTTCATTTGTACTAATAGTAGTTGATAATGTTCTGTCCCCAAAAGTTCTTTGGAGTTCAACTTGACCATTCGTACCTAAATAAATACTCATAAGAAGTTAGCTGTAACAGGCGTTCCTGTGCCTTGGAAACTAAAAGAAACAGAAACAATATCTCCCGTACTTACTTTTATAGTTGAACTAGTAACATAGGCATCAATGACAAACTCTGTATCCAATTCAGTTCCATCATAAAGTCTTAAAAACAAACGTACTTTATCTGAATCAGCAACACCTGTAGAAGTAGTGGTTAATCCTCCTTTCTGCAAAAAAGACGCGACATTATGTGTATTAGTAGAATCATCTTGATAATAAAGAAGTGTCGCACTCCCTGTGTATGAATTTTTTCCTGGAATAAATGATTCGTGTGATTCATTTAAAGTAGTTGTATTCAAAGTCGCCAACCTAGTGTTTAAGGTCCAATCTTTCACCTTTACGGCTTCAGTCTGCGTTCCACCTCCAATGGCATCATCTATCTCATATAAGAGTTTTCCATCTCTGCCTGTGTAGATTTTTGTAGCCATGGGTCAAGCTCCTTACAAAGATTCTAAAGGACACCAATGAGATTTACCTGAACATTACTAATCCCAGGCTTTACTTGAGTGACTTTTGGCGGACTAGCGTAACGGTAGGCATTCCCTGAAGCACCAGCACCAATAGCATCTGCATTTCCTTTCCATCCTGACTTCACATCAGGGCTGACTCCTGCTATCACAATGTCAAAAGTCGTATAGGTGCCTTTCATTGCGTCGAAATGATCTAAGAAAAGCTCTGCATTGGCATCAGAAATATTCTTGTAGTTCAAATCAAGTTTCATTCCTGTCCTCTTTGAGCCATATAAAACCCTGGTTTCAGCTCCTGATTGCGCTTTAAACGTCTTAATTGGGTAGTTACCAGGAGAAAAATTCCGTGAACTAGGAGCAAGAGAAGGAAAAGCCATTGGAATTAGTCAGGTTCAAAGGAGAAATTAGCTTCACTACTTAACTCCCTCGCAACTACACTAACTAAGTCTTCATCACAAGGGAACTGAGAGGCCACAATATCAACAGTATTTTCTTGACTTAACGTTATTTCTTCAATCTTATAAACATTTTGAGAAACAGTATTAGTAACTAAAGAAAAAATAGAAGCTCCTTTATCCCAGTCTTCAACTTTTCCACTTGCAATGTTAACCTCTATCTTATAAACATCACTAACACCTGATGTTGTTGGGTAGTACCAGATTTCATGTAGTCCATTTGCTACAGGAGTAATACTTGTTATTGTTCCATCTGCTGCAATTGTGCCGTTGTTTGCAACATTATAGGGACTTGTTTCCGTTGTTACGCGAATCAAATCACCTGGAGCCAAGTTAATCCCATAAGGTGTTGTGCTGAAAGAACAAGTATGTTTTACATGTTCCCTGATTGATAGGAAATACATTCCTACCAATTTTGCATGTTCTTTCGAAGTGCAAACATCTGTAAGATCAAAAGTCTCAAGAGGAACATCTTCCCCGTCACTACTGGCTCTACGAACAGTTACTGTCTTCTCTTGTGGTAACTGGTTCTTCATCTCTTCTCTATAACGTATGACAGCTTTAAAAGGTCTTCGCTCATCTACATTTATATACCCAACTTCAAAAGTATCTTCAATAATATTCCCGCTAGTAAATAGTTGTTTTAAAACAATAGCATTAGTACTAATTGATCCGTCATTATTTACAGGTATGGCTGGTTGAAGGCTGAACCTACCATCAGCAAGAATAAAATCACATAGGAAATTAGGTGCCATCTCTCCTATGTAAGATCTTAAATTAATAGGCTCATCTAATGAACCATTGCAGAATAGTTTATTGCTTCTAAGGAACTTAGATGTCAACCTTAAGCCACTATTATTAAAAGCCTCTTCACTGGAAGTATCTCCAACATATATTAAGTCTTCTACGTCAGAAGAGGTCTTGCCTAAAAACTTACCTGCACCTGCCGTCCTGTCTGTAAGTAAGTAATACAGGAGATCAGTGAATAAATTGCTAGGACCAATTGTTGGCGTTCCACTCGTCCAGTTTGCATAAGAAGTATTGTCTGGATGAAGATTCTTAACGCTAATACCACTAGACAACCATGTTCTTATTTGATCTACAGCAGCGAAATTACGACTAGCTTTCATTGCAAGAACAGATGTTACTGTCTTGTCATAAGTCGGCAAATCTTCATTTTGAATACTTTCATTTATATAAGTAATTGTATGCTCAGGGCTGGATTCATTCGATTTCCTAACAAGATTCCCATAAAAACTTACATCTGAATATTGACTGTCAAATTCAAATTCTCTATCTGCTGTAATTGTTTCTGGTGTTGTAGTCCCTTCTTCGAAACTTGTCACTTGCAAGTTAAATCCAAGTCTCTTTTGTAATGTTCTCCAAAAAGGATTACCTGTGAAAGCATAATTATCAGCTCTCCAGGTTCCAAATTTGTCACCTTGTGCCCAAGAACCTGTTGACGAAATAACTTGATAGCCATTATGCCCATCCTTTGCATTCATTACCCATTTATTCTTTCGACCTGTCCAGTGAGCAACTACACCTGGATCGTCAGTGAATTTTCTGACAACTCCATGAAACTTTATGGTTATTGTTCTTGATTGTGTCTGCAAAATATCTGTAACCCAATTCGCTCCTGTTCCACTCATGGCTGATGTATATGTAAATGTTATTTGTTTCTCAACTATTTCTCCAGGGTTCTTTGCCTCAGCATCACCGAAAAGTTCATACATAATGCCTTGTCCTCTACCTCTTACAACATCATGCTTGTAAGCATTATCTGTAACCTCTAAAACAATACCTGCATGAGTCAAAGTTCCACCATCTGCATTAGTCGCAAAAGGATTACTGCTACATGCCGTTTCTATTTCAAATTGAGAATCAGCTAGATCAGGCCCAAAGAAGAAATTATGTTTATTGTCTACTGTTATAGGAACAACGCTGTCATGAGTCCTTGCGTCATTTTTAAATCCAACAAGTTTCCATCCATAAGTTTTGCCAAATTGACTTGCTTCAACTGTTCCAAGCTTTACTTTTTGTCCTTTAAATTGCAATCTAACAGGTAAATTCCCAGCCTTTGTCGCAAAAGTCAGAGCACTTGAACCTGAAGCACTTTCTATCTCATCACCCACTGCTAATGTTGAAGCGTCTGCATCTCCAAAGATCTCAAAAAGAAAAGCATTCCCTCTTCCACGTCCAGTTGCTGTAGTGTTATTTATTCTTCCTGTATTCCTTATCCACTTTAATTGCGTAATATAAGGAGTATCTTGCCATGTCTCGTCTCCAGCGATATAACGATCATCTGGATCACTAACTGTTGCTATATCACCTTGAGTAAAGGAAGCAGGAGTTACGCTTGGACTTCCATAAAATTCTACATTCTTTGTTACTTCACTTAATGCTTTTGTTATCCCGTTGAACTTTAATTCAAAGCCATCTTGTGAAACCAAGGTATGCGTAGGAGGTTGCCCAGGTTGACTTGCTAAAGCCTTAAGAACATAAATAAGTTGAGTTCCGTCTTTCCCATATAAGGCAGAGCCAGGTACTGGTGAAAATTGATATTCATACCTTGTACTATTCCCTGGAGGCTTGATTCTTATCCAGTTATACTGATCAACTCCAGTGGAGCCTTGAATTGCAAAAATATACCCAAAATCCTTCCAGTACTCCAAGTCGTTATTGTAACTAGCATTTGCATTCCTAAACTTTATGCAGAAGAAAGAAGTTCTCTTTACTTGAGAAGAGATAGTACCACTACTTACCGATACTTTGCCGTTCCATTCAGCTCCTAATTGAGAAGGAGTAAGCAAAGAATTAAAATTACAAAGGCCACTTAATTCTTGAACAACAGAAGATTTTATGCCTATTTCTGTTATGTCAGTGTCTCGTGTGTTTTTGATCAATCCATTTTCTCTTCTCATTAAAGGGTAGAAATTTGTACTTCTTAATCCGTCTTCTCCTGTTTTTTGAGGATCTATAAAAGGTCCATATGTGGTCGAGCTTGCCTCCCTCTCGAAGGTATCCCCAATCCAAGTATCTCCAAACCCTTTATCTAAGTCTGGATTAACTACTCCTTCTGAAACTATTCCTATCTGATTATCAATACCTTTGTTGTTATCAATGCATTTAAGCCATACTTTTTGCCTCACATTATTAGTTGATGTCCATATTGATTCTGTTCTAGAGAAAACTTGCCAGACAGTCCTTCCTATCTGGAAAACTTCACCTACTTGTAAGGCATCATCAGCAGCTTCTCTCTGTGAATTAATTTCATTATTAATATCATCAACCTTTACTTTGGTGTTTTCATCTGGATTATTAGGATCCCCTCCTGATTTATTGGCATATATATTCTTCCTGACTTGTTGGTCACTTGGCATTATATGAAACTCACATGTATCCTCTTTCTTTACTTGATCAATAACTTTAGTTCTATCAGCATTAGAACAAGTAATTGTAGTTCCATCTTCTCTATGATAATAAAGAATCCCCATTCGACGGCTATATAGACGCCCTGTCCCCTCCATTCCAGAATACCGAGAAGTTGGAGGGCCTGTAATTTTTCTAATTTCTAATTCTTTTATGTTTCCAGGATCATCCTCTCCTGGATCTACTTTTATCCAAGAAATTGTTTTCCAATCAACTTTATAAGGAGTCCCATTAGGTATGGGAGCATAAGCGCCAAAATTACTACTATTAGTTAAACTATATGCAGCACTAAATCCCGTGTCAGCAGGGCCTTGTGCTGTCGGGCAAAGGATAACTTTATCACCTGTCCCTACAGTGTTCGGATCTCCATCTGCAGGTTCGCCTCTCGTTCCATATTGCAAATGGTCTGTCAGTATCCTGCTCCCTTCACCTGAATGAGTAGTACTACTTTTAGGGCACCAATAGAAGGCAAATGATGATGCGTAAATAGAGTCTAAAGCGTTATTTCCTATAAATATTCCTGACAATTCAGGAGAAGGTAATCCTATTGTTTCGTTCCCTTGTTCTCCTACAACATAAGCCATTTTTATTGCTTGTTGTGTTCCATAAGAAAACATCCTGGACCAAACTAATCGCGGGGAAACTAATATTCCTCCACCACTTCCAACAGTTTCTGCTGCCTCATATTTACCGAAAACAATTGGAATAGCCTCTCCATAAGTTGCTAATTCTGCCGCTGAATCAAAGCCGAATGTTGGATTAAAACGACCCGCTTTGTTTACACTATCTAAACCTCTGCGGTTAAATTTCGGAGACTTTGGTTTTGGAGTTAGGAGATATGCCGCAACCGTTAAAGCTACACCAACAACTATTGACCCTGCTGCTGTTAGTGTTCCACCTTTTGCAAGGGCTACCCCTAAAACAGTTACATCAGCTCTAATGTCAGGAATATGTTCATATCCAGCAGGTCTTACTCTCCCTTTCTTTATTACTTCATCCCTGAATTGTTTATATTCTTCTTCTGAAAGGCCTATTGAGTCACAAAGCTGCTTCTCGAACGGAAGCAATGGGAGCCTGTAAACATCCGAGTTGTAGACCATTGCACTTTCTCCAATTCTCGGTTCGCATAAAGAACTCCTTGTTGATATATGACCGCGAACGCCCATGAATTTTGCGGTATTAATAAGATATCCCCATCAGTGTACCTAGGTTTATGGACTCTGTACCCCCAGGAGTAAAGGTCTCTCAAAATCAAACGCCTGTTTCCTCTATACCAAGCATCGTTGAAGAGTGGTGTAGAAATTCCGAGCCTATTGAGGCAGATATAGCAGAGGTGTATGCAATCAATTTCGCCGTCCCTCCCGTCAGCTCCAAGCTTATACCTCATCCCGACGAGATCGTCGCAGTTTCTACTGAAGACGGACATTCGCAGTCGTCGGAAGATTGCCTACTAAGCTCTGATTAAGTTTGCGCTGTGGAACATCAGCTCCTATTGCATCTATAACTGAACTTAAATTTAAACTAATATTTGCATTATCCCAAGTGCCTGCAACTACTTGTCCATAATATTGACTTAGCAAAGTGAAGGAAGTTTTATCGTCAGGGTCAACAATTAGAGTACGCACATGAGCAGTCCATCTTTCTTCAATAGCAGTTGTAGCTACAGTCCTTGCTAAAACACCAACGTTACTAGCGGCGTCATCTGTTGAAGTGCTATTAGGCAGAAGAATAGAGGCTTCCGTTCCATCTCCTGTCTTGTTGACAGTTACACCAGAAAAACCAAAAGGAACAAAATTAAACTTCTCGCTATCGTAAGTAATCTCTTCCCCAATAAAAAAATTTTGAAAATGACGATTAGCTACACCATTGACCCTGAAACTTACAAAATTACCAACAGCTAGTTCAGCCATTAAACTCCAACCCTCCTTCTGACACTAGGGCTAGTTTGAAGCTTCCTTAATGTAGCTTGCTCTCCTAGTTTGGCTCCTTGCTGAGCTGCAGCAGTTACTCCTTGTTCAAACTCTGCATAGCTGACATAAGACACATCATTAATAACTTGAGTATTGAAAGTGACGTCTATCGCTCCAGTTCCTCCGCCAGAAGAGCCTCCTTCTCCAACATCATCCCCATCACTAACAAAAGATCCCGAGCTTCCACTTCCTGAATACTTCTCCAATGCTTCAACCCCTAGACGACCATCTGGCCCTCTAGTAAGAGGCATGATGGCTTCAGGACCAGCCTCTCCCATAAGACCAACACCATTCGCAAAGGGGAAGATTGTTGGACTATCAACTATTCCACCTTGAGCGAAAGGAACAATTCCATTCTGTGCATAAACATTACCTTTTGCATTTGTTTTTAAGAAGCTAAACATTGACGTAGAAGCTAAAGCATTTTTGATTCCAGCCATTAATATTATTTCTGCTAATTGGCCGAGAATATTGGTAAAAGCTTGTCCTAATGTTTGAGTGCCTCTTATCAATCCTTGAATTGCGTTACCAATTCCACTTGCCAAAGTATTAGCAATACTTGTTAAAACTTGCCCAGTAGAAACCCATGCTTTTTGAGCTTCTTGACCACCTTTGCCCAGTTCATCATTTACCTTTTTAGAAAGCTCTAGTTTATTATTAATAATATCCTGCTGTTTGATTAATTTATTCGTTTCTTTATCTAAATTATCTAGCTTGTATTGTAAAAACTTCGCCTCACCCCGTTCTGTTGTAGTACCAGTTTCCAGTTCAGCAATTCGTTCTCGTATTACATCCATCTGATATATTTTCGCCTCTAATTTGTCATAAATATCGTCTCTTTGCTCCTCCAATGTCTTACCTAATCCGAAAAATTCATTCACTTTTCTGATGAGATTATCCAAAGCCTTCACAGACACAGCACTCATGTTTTGGAATTCAGCACCCATAGGACCTAACAATGTTCCTAAACTTTCCTTCAGCCGACTCATGTCTTTCGCAAGTCTATCCCCAGCAGCAGCAGGACTATCAGCGATTAATTTTGCAGTCTGCTCATATTCCGCAAACAACGTTTTTGCAAAATTATTGAAATCGTCAAGAGTTACTTTTCCTTGTTCTAATGCTTTATCTAACTCCGCAGGAGTTTTATCCATCGACTTCGCAAATAAAGTAAAAGCACCTGGCAAGCGTTCACCTAACTGTTGTCTTAATTCTTCTGCACTTACCTTACCTTTACTAAACACCTGAGAAGTTGCCGTCATTGCAGCTTTCATGTCTTCCAAGCTTCCACCAGTACCTCGAATACCAGAAGCAACACCCTCAAAAGCAGCTTGCGATTCTTCTAGAGTTCCCCCAGCTCCAACAACAGAAGCCGTTAACTGGGTAAATTGACGAATAAGAATATCTTGAGGAATTGCTAGCTCATCACTCTGTTTATTAACAAACTCCAACGCCTTGGTGTATTGAGCAACATCACCAGTAACACCTCTAAGTGCAATCTTTTGTTTCTCTAAATCAGCCGCATACGTAGCAGTCTCCCCTACTTGCTGCCTAACCATCCCAACCTGAGCACCAATCGCTCCCCCAGCAGCAGCACCCAAAGGGCCGCCCATTACTGCACCAATACCTGCACCAAGCGCGCCTTCGGCACCACCAAAGACACCAGCCGCTGCAATTGCTCCACCAGACTTGGCTAATCCCCCAAGTCTCCCTCCTCTTGTCCTGCCTTGCATCTTTGCAAGTTGAGCGTCTAACTTCCTCGATTCTGCGGCTGCCTCCTTGAACTGAATACTGCCAAACTCAACACTTGCAGCAAGCTCCTTCCATGAATTAGAAAAAGCTCTTGTGTTATTAATACTTTTTACATTTGCCGCTTGTAACCTTTTTAAAGATCTGACTGATTTATCAAAACTAAAACCTGCCTTCGCTGTATTCGTTCCAACTTTACTTAATTCATTAGAAAGCCTCCGAAGATTTTGCTCCCCAGTGGTTTTAACTAAAATCTGGAGTTCAGTAGCCGAAGAAATCGCCATTACTTTTTGGTGTGCATAACGGCCAAAGCGGCCATTTCCATGATTTGTATGCCTTCAAACAAGGCACATATATCTTTCACTGGGTATAGCTTACAGAGGTATTCAAGACTTGAGTAGTTAAGTCCTGTAGCTCCTGCCATAGACACATTCCACTGCGTAGACATTCGTAGGAACATCACAACAGTATCCCAGTTATCAGTCCATACCTCAAAGTCTTTATCTGTTCTCTGCCCCTTTGCTTGCTTTATTTGTGCAGCCGTAGCACCAAAAGCCTCTAACGCTTTATCACGTTCATCAACAAAGCCGCCGCGTACCCAATACTCAGCAGCTTCTTTTAGTTTTTTTCAAGCCCTCCTCCATAAATAACCTGCCCATAAGTCTCGATAAGTGCTTTCATGATTGCAAAATCATCAAGTAAAAAAGCTTTATTCTCGTCACTAAAAGGGACATCAACCTTTTCTTCATCTTGTATCCCTTCCCATCCCAAAAGGATCTCATCCACAAGGGCTACATCTCCCTTGTCCACTAATTCATTAAATCGATCTCGTCCTATCTCCTTAAAAATGGCAGTAAAAGTTTGTTTTTTAAACTTTCCGCCATCACTTGCTTTCTGAAAAGTGATGGGCCACTTAACAGTGTTCGATTTCTTAAGGACAAATGCCATAAAGGCTAGGTAAAGACGATACTGGTCTCATTATTACCCGCAGTTGTGGGTAGTGCTAGATAAGGGATGCTCAAATTGTTAACTCCATTAGTATCACCCCTCGAAACTCCAGTTATATCGGTTTGTGCAGCGTTAATTGTGACAATATTGCCAGCCGATGCACCTAAAACAACACTAGTATTGCCTGTTGCAGTAGCGACTGCTTTAGCAAAGTAATCAGTTGTTCCAATTGCAGGCTCTTCAATAACAGCAGTACCACCAGGAGCACGATTTGTAATCAATACTTCCTGACTAGACATTGTTTCTTTAAAGCTCACCTCATTGTTTAAAGCCAAATCAAATGACTCAAGACGTTGAGAAGTTGCTCCGTGGAAAGTTGCTGTTGTGATGTTTGTGTCATTTACTTCTAACCCAGCCGCTTGATTAGCAACAGTGAAAGTACCTGACATTGCTGTTGCATCAGGAGCAACATAATTCCCAATAAATTCGAAAGCAGCGGAAGCTATCTGACCAGCGACAAGATTAAAGGTCACTGTCCCTCTGCAACCTGTAATTTTGTGACGAGTCGCGTCATAGAAGCAATAGATTGTACTGCTACTAAATGCCGCAGAAACAGGTGCATACGTCACCGAAGTTGAGCTAACAACAGTTTCACTAAGGCCACAACTTTTGAGAAGTGGTCCATATGCTGGAGCTGTACCCGCGCTGGCCGAGCCTGATAATTCCACCTCGAAACTAACCCCTACTCTCTTTCCAGCAAGGATGGTTCCTCTTGTGCTATTCCCTAAGAACCCTTGCAACGTAGGGGCCTGCAATGCATCCGCCTCAATAGGAGTCAGCTCAATACTGCTTACTTGAATCGCATTAGATCCCCCAACAGGAGTAGGGTCACTGTTATAACTTGATTCAATCTTGGCTAGAAGCCAGGTTTTCCGTGCTAGGGCCATCTTCTGTAGGGGTTTCGGTTTCTGGGACTAGTGTAGTTTTTCCAGTCTTAGGGTCAAACAGATAAGTTCCGCCAGCCCCAGGAATAGGAATCTCCTTGTCCTTGATTTTAGCCATGATTCTACGCTGAAGTTAAAGATGTTCTACTTGTGCGATAACGCACTAAGAAGTCTTGCGTAATGATACCGAGAGGAGTATCTGCTTCCATTAAATTAAAATCTGTTCGATCAGGAGTTAAATCAAGCGCATAACTATTAACAGTTTGATCTGCCATTAACAAAGAATGAACCTGTTGCGAATAAGTATCTGAAACGTCATCAGGCAATGCAGCACGAACAATAGTTGTCACGCGAACCCGCAAAGTCCAATCAAGCTTGTCGTAGAAATTAGTGCCTACTGGCTGATCACTAATAGGTTCAACAATGACAGCAGGAGTCTCACC
>VTLG01005243.1_pt1 | contig 32813 bp, 35 predicted proteins | sample 4694571 | NCBI WGS metagenome assembly VTLG01 (sample SAMN12604809, study PRJNA352737) | marine metagenome | biome: ENVO:00000447; feature: ENVO:00000209|ENVO:00000569|ENVO:01000036; material: ENVO:00002151; isolation source: viral sequences binned using virsorter ...
TTGTGTGCGCCTGACCCGAATACCCTGCGCGCTTCCAGACCCGCGGCCTGTGCTGCCAAAACAGCCTCGCGCTCCAACTCGTAACCGCGTTGCTTGTTGCGCGCGCTCATACGCTCAACTCCCACGCACGCTGATGGTCGTCGGGCGTGACCTCGCCACCTGTTACATCTAAAATTATTTGTGCGTTTTTAGCGGTGGGGCAGTTCTGGCCGGTTGCCCAATACATTACCGCTGGTCGCGAACAGCCAATTCGTTTCGACAATTCTGTGTATGTAAGATTGTGGATTTCTATCCATTCACGTAATAGCATAGATAGAGCGTAAGAATATTTGTCGTTCTGTAAATATGTTTTTTCTTTTAATTTGTCGAAAAAAAGGTAAACTTTACCTAAGCTTACCTAATGATTCGGAAAAAAATGAGTAGCGAGCGTAAAAATAGAATAAAAATTCTGGCGGCACAGGCAGATATGTCGATTCCCGCCCTTGCTGAAAAAGTGGATGTTCAGCCTCACACGATTCGCCGTTACACACGCCAAGAGGCTCAACCGCGAATAGAACTTGCGGAAAAAATTGCGGCCGTATTTAGCGTCACAATTAATGACGTGCTGGGTTCTGACCTTATTGCGCCACCAGTTGCCGTCCCGTCTGACCGTGAGAAAATGCCGGCTTATGGCGCAGTGCAGGCAGGGCTAGGTTTCGATATTACGGACGTTACGTCGCCAATCGAGATGGTTAACGTCCCTGATTATCTTGAAAACGCACCGGATCCATACGCCGTGTATGTTACCGGTGATAGTATGGAGCCACGGTTTTTGGCGGGAGAACTTTTATACGTGCATCCAGGCAAGCCGATTCGCAAAAATGACTACGTTGTTGTGCAGCTAAATGCACAAAATGCGAATCACGCGATTGTTAAAAAGCTTGTGAAGCGGACTGCCGAGAGCCTAATCGTAGAGCAGTTATCCGACGGTCAAACCCGCGAAATCCCTGCAAAAGACGTAATTTCCGTCCATCGAGTTGTTGGTCAACGATCCGTAGATGTATAAAACGTAAAAGTTTTTGTTGATTCAAACGACAAAATGATTATCCTTTTAGGTCATTTTAGACCGAAAAGGGATAAATCAAATGTTAACTCGTGTTTTTGAAGGCATTGTTCTAGCCGCAATCTTGCTTACAATTTTTGTTGGCTTTGACCTTGCTTGTTATGCTTGGGACACCTGTGCATTCGTCGAGGGGATGCGCTGATGCAAAAAGCCCTTTTGACTGTGCGCGAAGCTGCGGTTGAACTTTTTGGCGAATTTAACGAAACAACCCGCAAGCGCGTTTACCGGATGATTGAGGTCGAGATGATCAAATCTGTCCGGTCTGGTTCACGACATTACATACGATCGGTTGATTTAGAGCCGTTGAAAGAGAGGGTAGGATGACTGCCCTCTTTTTGTTTACATCAGCAGAAGCGGAAGGCTCAATTAATCCAAGCCGGCTAGAGCAAGTCGTGTATGAGGTCATTAGAAATGCTGGCCCTAATGGACTGCACTCTGACGCCGTGCGGTGCATGTTACCAGACTTGGCATACTCTTCTGTCACCGCGCGCTATCGCAAATTGCTCGACACCAATCGCATTTTTTTAAATGGTCAAACCCGAAAGGGCGTGTCCGGTCGATCGCAACGAGTAATGGTGGCTGACGTGTGGAGTGATCCACAATGAGCGGTTGCAAGCGATGCGGCGGCAATCATTACGTTGTTGAAGCCGGAGCCAAACGTAATTGCCCAAACTGCGTTGTTGAAGATAGCGACGACTCGGTTTTGGCTGAAGCTGAAGAATTAATCACAAGCGACCGGGCGGATGTCTATGGGCCGTGGCATCTTAATGCCAGCCGCATCGGCGACGGTTGGAAAATTATTTTAAAACTTAACAGACGGATCACCAACGAAGAGGTCGCGCTTATGATGGATTGGGTTAAATCAGCCCGTCTTATTCATACGCCCACGCACATAGATTCCTGGCGGGACAAATGCGGCTATTCTGCGTTGGGGGCAAGGGGACTAGACGATGATAGTTAGATGGATAATCAGGCGGTTTTGCAAACCAGATCCCGGTCTGGCGGCAAAGCTCATCGGTGTGCATGTTGAAGCGACCACAGCAACTACTGGTCGACGACGATGAAGCAAGCGCGCTTTATGAGTCTCATTGAGGCCAAGACCAATGCTGGTGTTGGCCTTTTTGTTTCTTGGGGATTTAGCTATTGGGGGCTGCCGCTTTTTGGGCTGACTCCGAGTCCGACACAAGCAGCTGGCATAACTGGGTGCTATTTTATTTTGTCTTTTTTACGCAGCTACTTTCTTCGTAGAGTTTTTAATTCGTTTTCAAATTAAACTCTTCTAAGGTCTCTGCAATCCGACTGGCAAAACGATTGGCATTATCTTCGGAATTAAACTCAAAACTTAAGCTTTCATCTGTACTGCTGTCCTTCACTACACTTACGTCGAAAATACCCGTCTTATTTTCGCCAGCGGAAATCTTGTGTATTGTAATTTTAACCATTACAAGAAATCCCCTTTCAAAAATTCTAAAAAATTTGAAAGGGGATTATAAGAGTCCAAATTGTTTTACAGTTTTGTAATGTATTTTAGATTAGTCTTGAAGCAACGAATCTTTAAAATTAACTAACTGAACTGAAATTTGATTGCTTAAATCAGATGGCAGATGTTTTTGACGAAGCGCATCAAATTTAAAAAATTCTTCGATTGCATAATGTTTGACCGGGTCGTTTCCTTGCCGCTTTTCAATATCCCAAAGCAATTGAGCCAAACGTCGTTCGTAGGCAGAAATCATGCGTATTGTTGGAAAAAGAATATATTGGCGGTTATCCTCTGGCAGAGTCTCTTTTAAAATTAATTTTTTAGACACTGCCCCATCGATTAAACCGCGCGCACGCCGATGGTCACCGCCCATTTTCTCAAAAGCAGCCTTTAAAAAAGTTGCTTCATTCCTGTAAAAATCCAGCATCAGCAAATGTTGAAAAATTGTTGCCTGATTCTTTTCGTAAAAAAATGCGAGGTCACTTTCATAATCTCGATCGTCTTGAGTGGCTTGAAGCAACCGACTTTCAACGATCGCTCTAAAAATTTTTCGATACACTTCAGCCTCAATATATTTTGTTGTGATTCGACGATCAATCGGATTACGTCCGCTTGCTTCTAAATAACGAAATGCATCCCCGTTTTGCCAATCAGAAATTGGCATTGCTTGATAAAATTTACTCATTACGATAACGCCCTTTCCATCTGATCGGCAATCATGTCGTCACGTTCCGGCGAGTTAAGCCAGTGTCCATACTGTTTGATCGTAAATGCGTAATCGTGATGACCCATCAGGCGCTGAATAATTGCACCTTCCAGGTTGGTGTCGAAGATCATGGTTGAGGCAAAGTAGTGCCGCAGATCGTGCCACCGAATTTTTTCAATTAACGGCGTCGCCGCGTTATAAATGCGGTCAGCAATAACATCACGACCGCGCTCGGTTAACGTGTTCCCTTTAACATTCTGACCAGAGTCCAGCTGTTCAAAAGATTTGATGATAGTAAACGGAACCACCTCACCCGCTGCCAGCTGCTTACGCCAAGCAAGCTCGTTTGCTTTTTTAATGGCATGGTGCAAAACAACCCTTCGCAAATGCTCAGAGCTTTTAAACGGCAGACCTTCGTCGTCGGTAAAAACGTATTCGGTGTTAGCCTTGCGCAACTTGTACTCAATCAACTGCCGGCGAAGTGACTCGATAATCTTGATCTTCCGATATCCGTATCTGGATTTCGGAACGCCGACCTTACCTCGGATCAATTTTTTGTTGACGATGACGTAGCCTTTTTCGAGATCAAGATCCGGCCAAGTCAGCGCGGCCAGTTCTGAAAAGCGCAAGCCGGTCAAACCGGCAAAACGCATAACAAGACAGTCGTCTTCGTTACGCGCCGCCGCCAGAGTTGCCTCAAACTTTTCTTTGGTCAGTCGATCAATCGGCTTTTGGTTAGCTTCCGGCTCTGGTGGAAACTTACAAGCAATTGGGGTCACCGCCAGAATTTCTTCAGCAACCAGCCAATCAATCATTAATTTAAAATGCACCCACTTATTATTTGCCGTCTTCCACGGATACAGATCCAGCAATTCGTCACGAATAGCCTTTTGAATCCGACGCGGCTTGAGATCGCCAACGCGAACGTCACGCAGTTTCTTATCGCCAAAATCAAAATCACACAGCTGCTTCAAATCTCGTTCGACGTTTTTGACCGACTCGTCTGCCAGCTTCTGGATCCGCGCGTGGCGTTCGTAAGCGCTCATAAAATTGTCGTCTATCTTATTGAGTGCATCGCCAAACGTCGGTGTGGTGTTTGGATTTGTATATGCACCGCGCTTAGTCTTTTCACTCAGCACCGATTGCAAAAACGCTTTTGCCTCAGCTTCGCCCTTTTTGGTGGCAGGAAAATATTTTCTACCGCCGCCAACTAAACGTGCGTCAGCTACGAGACTTTCCTTGCCGTTTGCCCTGCCTCTGGTAACCCGACCAGCATCATTTTCATATAATGTGTTAGTCATTTTCTCTCTCCTTCTCTTTAGTGGTTTAGGCGTTATGCCTGGGGCCACAAGCTGATTGATCAAAAACCCCTACAATATACATATAGTAAACTTTTCTTACGGTTTCAAGAAAAAAAAGTCGTTAGGTTATTTTGGCGATAGAACGATTTTCGAACATCTTTGGCGATAATTTGGCGATAAACCCATTTTTCCATAAAAAAAATGACCTAACATTACTGCTAAGTCATTGATTTCATTGGTTGCGGGGGTAGGATTTGAACCTACGACCTTTAGGTTATGAGCCTGACGAGCTACCGGGCTGCTCCACCCCGCGCAAGTAATGAAATCAATAAGTTACAGTAATTACAATACGTTAGCGGTAACTCACGGTGTCCCGTAATTACCTCAAATTACCCTCGATAACCTCCCCTTGCCTATTATTTCTTGGCAATAAATTGGCGATATCGCCAAAATAACCTAACGACCTTTTTTACGAATCAGCTTGTTTTGCATTCTTAATCTGTTTCAAGAGCCGGCACAATATGAATTTTTTCCGCAGCCTCATCGACGTAACACATTCGGACGCCCAACCTCTTTTGCTCATCAGTTCGTTTGCGATGAATCCGCGATGGAGTTTTGCGCCCAGGTGAAACCCTTGACGCATTAGCTTTGCAGTCAAACAGATAAAGTTCGCCGGCACGATCGACGCAAACGATGTCGACCGGGCTGTGTGCTTGGGTAGTTGTGAAGACGGTAAACCCTAATCTGGTAAATTCTTTGACCGCGATCGCTTCACACAAATCGCCTAGCGCATGGCGCGGGTCAACCACGCAGTCTTTCTGCATATCGCTGCGCCCGAGCAGGCACCTGTCGAGCATATTTAGATGATAGTAATTGCTTTGCAGCTTCGGCGTTGTCTCCACGCTCTAGCGCCGCCAGCATCAGTTTAAATTTTCTCAGCGTCGTAAGGCCCATTTGAAAAGTAGCCTCAACCAGCACTGCTGTTCGCGTCATATCCAACTCATCAAACCACGGTAAAGCTGAACGCAGTTCCTCGATTGTTCGATCGATGTCGTTTCTGAGCAGGATCTCGCCTTCAGCTTCGCTGATGCCGGGGCCGGTTGGATCTACGTTGCGGCCCCAACCCAGCGTCCATTTTTGCTGACTGCATTTGTAGACTGTCGGCGACCACCCTTCTTCAACCTTCAGCCTGTCGGCAATCTCGTCAATCGGGTACACCTTCATTTAGGCTTGCGTAAATTGTTAACGATTTTTTCTCCTGACCGTCCCATCACGTAGCCCCCAACTCCGACGGTCAATAACGTCCACAATTCGCTCGGCAAATCGATCGCCAGTGGAATTTGGTCGTTCGTGATAAGGGCAACTGCCAATTCAATAAGTGGCGCGAACAAGAAATTCCAAGCCACAATTGCTGTTATGACAAGCATCAAAATGGGGCGCCACGACGACGCAAGCCAGCTGTCGGATTTCGCCTCTGCAAGAATGACATCCGCTGCGGCTTTCTCAACCGTCGCTGAGTTCATCATCAACTGCATTGATAACTCGCGTTCGATCTCCGCGGCCTTGTCTTTATCTTCCGGCAGGATGCGCTTTACCACGTCGCCAAGTATCGGCGCGAGGACAGGTATCAAAGCTCCAATCAATGTTTTGTTCCTCCGTTAATTTTATCTCTCAATGAAATGTATCTTTCGTCCAGGCGATCGCGGTGACGCTCCAGCTTGGACAACATTTGATCGTTTGCATTCCACAGGCCCGTGACGTTTCGTTCGGCTTGTTCCATCTTTGCTACTAGCGTGACAGTGACCTCAGACTCTTTTTCCAGCCGCCCCACATCTTTCAAAAGCATGTCCAGCTGCTTGCTATTTTCCGCGACCTTGGATTGCAAACGAACAATTGCAATCAAACCGCCAATAGCTGTGAGCGCGAGCGGAATGAGTGTTTTGAGGATTGCGACGTCCATCGACTACGCGCAGGGTTCCCGCTCATGGCGAATAATTTCACCTATCAACGCAGGGCCTGTGCAGACCATGCCGTTAGGCTGTTGGATTAGAATCGTCATTGATTTTTCGCTGGCGTAAACATGCGCCAATGCGCCGATCGACATCACCACGGAAAAACGCAGAGTTTCGCCATGCTTTGCGGCTTCGCTCTTTGCTACTTCCATGCTTGGAAAACAAAACATATTTGCGTGCGCTGACTGCATAAAAAAAGCCGCGAAAAACGCGGCCGCTGCAAGCACCTTGAATACGGGCATTAACTCAACTCAGGCCAATCGTAAAGAATACCAGACTTGTTTTGGTCAGCGTCCCAAGAAAGAAACAACGCAGCTACGGCAGCAGTGTCAGCCGCATCATCAATCGCTGCCTTCATCGCATCGCCCTTTGCGCGGATCGCGTCTCGGTAAGTTTGAACCGCGTCAGGGATTGCCGTGGATTTGTCTGCCTTGCGAATTACATACCAGTCCGTTTGCGCAAGCAGTGAACCCTGCTGGGTGTTGACCTCTGCCTTTAGCGTAGATCGAACACCCGGCTGCATGATCTGGTTGCCGTCATCATCGTTAACCGCATTCCCGTCGCCATCCGTCAAACCCACATCGGTCAAACTTTTGGCTGTCTTGGAGATCGTTACGCCGTCAGCCTGGTAACCCCATGTGTAAAGCCTGCTGTCGGGTGGGGTCTCTGGTGTAGCCTCAACCAAACCCGCCGCAGCCTTTTCATCTACACTCCAAATGTGCCAGTTAGGAGGGTGCTGTATGCCATTGCTGTCCTTCCAGCCCTTACCCTCCTTAATTGTCGTTCCATTATGTTGCCACATTTCCTTACCTCGCTAATGCTGATTTGAATGGTGAGTGCGCCCAAGACATGACCACATAGTCTCCGCCGCTGGCATTTGCTATCGCGTTCGACGTTCTGATTTTTATTCCGTTGCTGAGAATGTCGATGCCCCGGTCAGAAATACCCGTGTATTCCGCATTAGAGCTATCCCACCGCAAGACTGTTCCGTTTGGGTTTCCGGTGTTACGTTGATCGTCCCAGATAACCCAATCATTCACCGCATCAATTCGTTTGATAACGACGAGCGAGCTTCGATGCCCCAAATGAACCATAGGCCCATCCGCTGAACCGTTGCCCTCGTATTTTGTAAAAGACGAAAAACCTTCGATTTCCGCAAAACAATACGCGATGTTTTGGTGGTTTGATGTCTGAGCTGTCCCCACTGAGACGACGGTCGAACTCGGCGCGGTGTTCTGCCACATGTTTGCGTCAGACGCGGCTGCTGCGCCTGTATTAAGGAAAAGTTTATTTCCAACGCCCTGATCGAGGTGCAACACCTGCCAGTTTGTCGCGTCTTCTAAATTTTTAACAATCACTAGCCGGGGAGCTACCCCAAGCCCGTGGCCGAAAGTGATGTTGGAATTGCCGCCGGGGTTGAATTTACAAATTGAAAATCCTGCCGTGGTATTTGCTGTAACCGTACTATCAACTGATCCATCGTCGTTAGTGCTTCCGCTAGTGCCGCCAGCAGCCCATCCCCATGCAACATATGTTCCGCCAGACACTCCGTTGATATCATTGCTAGAGCCACCATCACCAAGCGTATACCCGTCTGTTCCAAACGCAGTCAGGCTGTTTGTGTAAGTTGTTTCTACAGTGGTAGCGTCGGACAGGATTCCTTTGTTTACGCCCCGGACTTTGTCGAACAGGAAGTTATTCGACGCACCGTCACGCCGCTTAAACCATAGGAAATCTGGAGCAAGATCAGAATTTCCGTCGAAGGTAATCGACTGTCCCGAGGTGTCGGATGTGTACAGGCTGGTTTGGAAATGCGCAGACGGGTCTGCAATTGTTGGTGTGGATAGGTTGCTGGTGTTTAGTGCCTTGTATCCTGTTGGAGTAAAAGTAAACGCTCCTGTCTGACCAAAATTAATTGAAATGTTTGCGGAGTTGCCATTTCGAAAAACCGGAAAGTACGGTCCTGATGTCAGGCTGCTGTATGCAGTCCCAATATCATTGCCATCGCTATCATAAAATTTAAGTGTTCCGGCGTCTGCATCAAATCCAACACCGATAACATCTCCTGCAGTTATTTCACCGCTGCCGTAAGTTGCAGATGATCCGTTGTTGTATTTAGTCCCGTTTGTCAAATCCATCGCATAGCTGTCAGCCGCTTGACCCGGATACTGTGACCCGTTTGGCGTTGCTGAAATTCCTGCCATTGCATTGGCTTGTGCGACGATCTGCCAAAACCATTTGCCGCTGGACAGGCCAAACGTGCCGTAGGCAGATGTTGATGCGGTGTAGCCAGACAGCGCAAGGTTGCCATCTGCAAATGTCATTGTTGCTGGTGTAATTAGCGGATTAAGAGTGCAGTGGTTATTAGTTGGCGAGTCGGACATCTGGTCGGCAGCGGCTAGATTATTTGAGCTAAAATCGGAACCGTTACCTGATGTGTCGTCACCTAACGCACTGCTATCTTGGCCCTTCAAATAAAAGCCTGTGGTTCCATAACTTCCTGAGTAAGCCTTTGGCACCCACACACCGTCGTCATTGGTCTCACCGAAGCTACTTGGTGCCAGACTTGACCCATCAACGTGGTGCATCTCAGCAAGATATCCGTCGAAGAACTGAGACGAACCGACTGTCTTTCCTATACTGTGTTCACCAGTGTTGTTAAATGCTGTATCGTAATTGAGCGGCGGGTTTGTGTCCGCTCCAAAGTCAGTGACCTCTGAGCCATTGATGTACATGCGTTCACGATCACCAGCCGTCGAATTTGTGGTGTCTATTCGTAAAACCACATGGAACCATGCAGCCGGATCGCGGAAAAGCTGACTCGTAACGATGCGATAATTGCTGCTGCCATCGCTGTTGAAGCCCAGCGTATTGCCACTTAGAAACTGTAGCCAATCATCAGCCCCAGCGGTAAAGATAGGGCCGTTTGCGCCAGTTATATTTCCTCGTTTAACCCAACAGCTAAATGTCCATGTGCGACGATTCCCTGCGCTGCCGGGGGTACGATTGAGATAAGCAGAATCATCGTCATTAAACCGGATCGACTGATCTATCTCATACGTCACGCCAGGATTAGCAAACCATTGTGAACTTACAGGCATTATGCGAACGCCAGCTGCACAGCGCCAAGCTGTATAGAGCCGGACGCCTTTACAAAATATGGGATCACATCGACCGCTGAAGCTGCGGTGCTAAGAGTGATGCCGGCACCGCCTGCCGTTTCGTAGTCGGTGCCGAGGCTGAGTGTCCTGCTACCCGTGCCATCCTGTATACACACGATGACACCGGCCTGCCCAACTTGCTCAGTTGATGGGTTAGCTAGGGTGACGTTGCCCGTCAGCGTCAGCACAAAGTTTTGATTTGCCGCAAAATCGAGCGTGACACTTCCTGTATTGCTCGTATCAGTATCGGTTGTCGCCAGCAATGTGCCGGTAATTGAAACACCTGTTGCAGACGTTGCAATCTTGGCAGTGTTATCGTGATACAGCGTGACCGCACCATCGTCGACAAACGTCGCCATTGTTTCGCCGGCGTCTGTGCCACCCAGCAGATCGATCTGGCTGCTGGCGATCTTTAGATTGCCGGTGCCTGCGTCGTTAATATAGGAATGGCTGGCATCGTGATAAATCTGCAAATCGTTAGAGCCGCCAAACTGCGCCTTGGCGTCATCGGGAAAACTAAGGTGGTTACTGTCGTCTAGCGTAACGCCAGAGTTTTGAACCGTCTCGCCGGACGTGCCGTTAAAGCGAGTTACCGCGTTGTCGGTCGAACTGCCCGGCCCTGACATCGTGCCGTCTGCGCCAGCGTTGCCCGTCCTGTTGAACTCTACCGCAATCGGATCAGTGTTCGAAAATGAACCGTTGCTGCTGACATGCGTTACCGCCAGCTTGACGTATCCGCTTGCGTCGGTTGATGCACCGGATACCTTGAAGATTGCAAAGTTTGCAGGCGCCGATTTCTTAGTAATGTAAATCTGGCCTCGATCAGCACTGTTCGTGCTGTCATCCCAAGTTAAAAGATAAGCAGAAATATCCGCACTGTTGGCGTCGGCATCATCGATGTAGATTGCTGTCGCGCTGCCGATCGTTCCGTGGTTCAAGCGCAGCACGCCCGTGCCGGGATCGCTGTCGGTCGTGGTCGTGCTGAATGTATAATCCAGACCAGCCACGTCGCCGTCGCCACTCGGTGAGAACTGCACGCTGATCTCGGCGCTGTTCGTAATCGATGTGCTGCCAGCTACATAAGCAACCGGCACCTTGGTATAGCCGCTGGCGTCTGTGACCGTCCCGTTGACTTTAAAGATTACCAGCGGTGACGAACTATTTGGGTTTCCTGCAATGGTTATAAAACCCTTAGACCCGCTGCTGGAATTGTCCCACGATTGCACCCAGGCGCTGATATCGGTGGCGCCGTCAGAGTCATCGACATACATAATCGTGGCGCTGTTCAAAGACGTATTATTCAACCGGATAAATCCAGCGCCGGGATCGCTGTCCGTTGTCGTCGTCGAATATTGCATCGATATGCCGGCATGTCCGGTTTGACCAATCGGTATGCCTAGCGCCAGTGCGCCGCTCGATGTGGTAAAGCTGGCGGTAGCGGTTCCGGGTGCGCCGCTGCTTGTCGCGACGTTGGAAACGCTGACCGATGAAACGCGGCCGGTGGTCGCTTCTAAAGCATTACCATCTGAATTAAATCCAAGCAGCTTGTCCGCTCGCGTGCTGGCGTCGTCCGTAAACTCAGGCGTGGTGATTGACGTTGTTTTAGAAACTTTGAAAGAGCGATCCATCTCCTCCTGCATTTCTTGCGAAATCATCGTCAAGCGGTCTAGCGCGTTTTCGTGATCGGTGCTTGCGAAAGGATCGTTTTCCACATAATCGGTGGATTGCACTTGGCTGGTGTCTCTGATTAACACGACAGTTTCGCCGGAAGCCGGCGCTGTAACAAAAGTTACCGTGCCGCCTGACGCGGCTCCTACACCAGATATACCGTAGTTGGCGCTCCCCGTGCCTTCTGCTTTAAGTGTCTCAACCCCTGCGCTTGAGCGGATGTAAACCTTGATGTCTGTCGAGGCGAATATTTTGAAGCCGTAGGCAAAAGCGGTAGTGCTGCCATTCCCCGAATATGAATTTTTGGTCAGAGTTGATGAAATCGTCATTGTGTCATTCCTTGCTGTAAGGCCTCATTCCTGATTGCTTGTTCTTCCGCTCGTTTTTCAATAAAATTTTGTAGTCCCGGTGATCTTTGAATTAATTCTGCTTTCGCAGCGTCTTTTGCTTTGCGATACGCAGCTGCTAGTTTTTGTCGAATCAAATCGGTCGCTTCCTTGTTGCCGGCTTTTGAAAATTTCATTGTTTCGTTCCATTGAGGGTCTGCAAGAACAGCCTCCATAACCATCCTGCCTAATTCACCTGTTCGTTTTTGCAGCCAATAGCGGTCTTCGTCCGGCAATTTAATTGCGTCCTCTAGGCCCGTTATGTTGATGTCTCGATCAAAGTTCGATGTTGGTATGCCACCAATTCTCACAAGCTCCGCGATCAATGGATCTTGGTTTTCCTTGCTTAAATAAAATGGCGAGAGAGCGTCGGGGCCGTAGGCAAGGTTTGTTTTGTGGCGACCGTGTTGAATGCCGCGAACAATGTCATTACCCAGCAAATCAACGCGCGGTTTTAACGTGTCGGACAGGCCGGGGATTTGTTTTTTGAAATTCTCAAGTATTCCTTCAGCATCGCGAATAACCGGATCATTCATTCGCGTGACGTAGTCAACCCCACGCGGCACGAGACTGCCCAAATAATCCTGCACTGCCTTTGGCCCTTTTGTGCGCGGATCCGACGCCATACCGATAAGGCGCGCAAACCCCTCAAGAAAGGTTTTGTTGGTTATGTTGTAAAGTGTTGCCCCAATCGCTGCTCCAATAACGTCTTCTGTGTCGACTTCATCATCCTCACTTGTCGCAATTAGGATTTCAGAGGCGTCTGCCGCCGCACCTATAATTGATGATAGTGGTTCTACGCCCTGGTAGCTGACCCATACGCCCGCGACTTTTATTGAATACGGTTGCCAGCCCTGCAAGCGCAGCGCGTCACGTTCGGCTTTGTTCACAGGGCCACCGCCAGATATTCGTCCGCTTGCGGCTAGGTAAGAAGCAGTGGCAATCATGCTTGTTCCGACTGCTATTCGTGCAATTGCCTCGTCGCGTTGTTTGCCTCCAGCGCGTATCATTGCGCCAGTTTCACCCCACGCCGCGCCCAGCGGTGTGCGATCAACGAACGTGTATTTGGCGGCGTTGTAGGGCGTCTTAACAAAGGGTATTGCCCAGCGAAAAAACGCATTGCCGGCAACGCCCTTTACGTTTTTGCCAAATTTGTCGAGATCGTTTTGCAGTGTTCCGTATTTTGCAACGGCTTCCATTTTGTTAAGTGCCGCAGCTGGTGGATCGGCCACAAATTCGGCGATGTAGTCAGCTAATTTTTCACCCTCTAAACCGCGCGCTCGACCAGTCTGAAACGCCTGCTTATACATTTCACCGCGCTGGGCGATTGTTTTAAAGAACGCATCCCCGGCCATCAGCGTGCGGTAAGACACGCGGCCTGCCGTTAAAACATTTCCAACAACGTCTGCTGTTACAGCCGCCACCGAATGGTTTTGTGGGTCAATGCCAAGTCCCGCCGCACTGAATGGGTTGTCCAACATTTTTTGGTCGTCAAATTTACTGCCACCGATCTGGTCTTTCATCGTGTAGAAAGTTTTGCCCGTCGCGATAAACGCCTCTTGGAGCGACATCATTTGACCAAACATCTGTGCGTTGAGATCGCCCCAGGTCGTTACATCGGCAGCACTAGCGCCACCCATGCGGCGCACAGTCCCAACTAACGCACCGCCAGCCGTTTCAATGTTAGGCATCACGAACGCAGTAATTAGACCGCCAACCATATTCTTGGTTTGGGTGATTGGGTTTGTTAACAGAAAGTGGTGCCAAACCTCATAACCAGCATCGCCCCAGCGTTTCCATTTGCTGACCCCGCGCGCCATTGCTGCGCGCTGGTGGGGATGCTCAAGTTTATTGTAGGCGCGCGCTGCGTCACGTATTTTATCCGCACCGCCGTAGTTCTCCAGCAGCTTGGTCATGTCGCGCCCCTCAAGCGCAAGAAGGTTTGCATCTACGTCGGGGTCGCCCGTTGCCGGCCGCGCTTCAATACGGAACGAACTTGTGACGCGCGCATATTCCGTCTGCGCGCCTTTGTATTGGCGCGTTAAATTAGCGACCAGTTCGTTTTGGTAGGCAAACTGGAGCAAAGCCTTTTCGTCGCCGGTTTCAGCAAGTTTTCCTAGTCTGTCGAGTTTGCGCAATTCACCGACAACAATGTCTTTTGCAGCAAGCATGGATTCTGCCATGCCCATGCCTTGAATGTTAAGCCCCTCGCCCTGCCTACGCGCAAGAAGTGCTTCCATAATTTCGCGCGCTTTGGACGGGCTGGAACCAATCAGGTCTGCCATTGCGCGTGTCGCTTGCAGCGTTATGACACCGCGCTTGCTTTCATCAATTTGACCAGCATACAGCCGCGATATCTGCTCGGTGCGCTCAAGCACGCCAGCTTCATCCGGCATCTTGTTTGCGTTAAAATCACTCAGCCCGTCGCCAATTAATTCGTCGCGGCGCTGTGGCGCGGATAAAATAACCTGTCCCTCATCATCAGTTATTTTGATGTAAGGGTCGTATTCGTCAGATGTCGCCGTCAGCGGCGTAACTTTTGCAGCTGGCGCTTCATCCGGTAGAACAGTTCGATCAATAGGGTTATCGTCGAGGTTTACGCCATCGTCGACTTTTGATGCTTCATCCGTCTGTTGGTTAACCGGCAGCGCCGCATCTTTACCTGGATCTGCATCAACTTTTGTTTTGTCAGCCTGCAACCCTTCTTTAATAATTTCAGACCGATCGCGAGCCTTTGATAAAACATTGCCGCCTGTCCGGTCTAAAACTTTGCCGGCAAGGCTCCCTGCCTCTTTTATAAGTGGCTTTACAACACTGCCCATTCCAGCAACTTGCACTTCGCCGGATTCGTCTGGCCCGGTTTCTTGACGTGCGGTAACGCCGCCGGATGCTAACAGCGAGGCGCCTGCTTTTTCTATTGCCATATTTTTTCCATAAAAAAAGCGCCCGGTAGGGCGCTTGTGTTAGGCGTCTGGTTCGACGTCTGGCGGTCGATCGACTACTTCGTCTGATCGTCCGCGGTATTGTTGGTTGAGTTCTTGGTTTCTTGTCCAGCCGTATCGGGCGCTGAAGTCTTCGTCGACGGCGTCGATCCTTGGGCCGATTTCTTCGACGATATCGAAAACCCTCTTTTGAAGATCGGACTGTCCGGCCCAGCTGCCTTCCATGTAACCTTCGCCATTTTTATTCACCTTCCAATCGTTGCCTGCATATCCTGTATATGCATGAAAATGTTCCGCATTAACAGACGCACCGTCTTCAAAATCCATACGTTCCAATGCTTCTTTAATAATACGCTGAAATTCAATATTATCAACCCCAACGTAATCAAAATTTACGAAACGTACACCTTCTCCAAATCCGATCGGGTTATATTCACCATGCCCGGCCAATTCGCTAACGATACTCGCCAGGTCTTTTGTTTCTGCCTCTGACAACGTGCGACCTACAGAAACTTCAACTGCGTTACTGTTTTTCTTAGCTACTTTATAGAAAGGCCGGTGCCAGCCAACGCCGTCCTGCTTCATTAAAATGCCGCGCACCGCTGCGTAGGCATTTATAAGATTTTCGCTACTGGCCTCAATTTCGCCAAATTTTGCGCCCTTGTATTGGCGCGGAACTATTACTTCAGTTTGCGTGCCGGGGCTAACCTTGCCCTCAAAATGCCCCGGCGCTTCAAAATCACCGGGCGACGGCAACCCAAGCCTTTTGGCAGCAAGGTCATTACCGTTGTCGTCTAAAAACGCCTTGGAGTGCGCAACGTGATATTCAACCTGTTGTTCATACGGAGCGTTAAACATTTCGCTCATATGTCCACTTTCGCGGCTGGGTATGGTTTCCGTGCTAATCTGGCCCAGATTTCTTTTCGCCGCATCCGAATAGTCAAACTTCATATCATCAACAGACTTGCCGGCATTGCGCGCCTTGTTGGCAACCCAGATTGCCGCCTGTGCCTGTTGTGGCTCCCAGCCTAGCTGATCCGCGATGCGTTTCGTTTCATTCTCTACAAAAGTATATTGGGCGTCTGTCGGCGTGCCGCTATATGGCGTGCCGTCTTTATTTTCAAAACCGAACGCGCGCATCATGTGTATATCAACCGTTGCGCCCTGTTCCCTGGAAGGATCAATTTGACGCATAAGGTTATTATAAAAGGTATTGGTTTTGCGTCCGCTCCAACCATCTTCGCTAAACGCTAGTTCCAGACGCCTGCTTTGATCCGTTGGAAACTTGCCGGTTCTAATCGGGTTGCCGGCTTTCCACTGCGCATACGCCTGCATTGCAAAATCAAAGTTGGATCCAACTGGCGTTGAACCACTCGATGTAATGGCGATAGCCTGTGCAATTTTATCGGCCTCTTTTACATCGCCGCCCACCATATCAAGAATTGCCTTGCCGGACTGCTCATACCAGAAACGCGCATTCTCGCCCTCCGTTGCCAGCTTTGTCAGGTTTCGACGCAACGCGCCCAGCTTCTGGGGGCTATCAAGACTAGGGGGTCTACCCGGCACCGTTTTTTCGCCAGTTGGCCCGACACCCATATTAAAGGCGCTGGGGTCGATCATGTTATCGAGCTTTCGGCTGCCAGCCTGCACGGCTTTAACAGCAGCTGTTCCAGCAGCAGGAATACCCGCAGCAAGCACTGGCCCTGCGACCACTCCAGCCGCTGTGTTTAACGCAACCTCGCCAATATCTGTTTCGGTTTTCAAGCCGAGTTGTGCGGCAACTGCCGGATTGGATCGAGCAGCGTCAATTTCAGCTTCTTGGCGCATCAAATTGTCAAAACCAGTATAGGCGCCGCCTTCGATTGCCGCCGCCGTCATGGCTGGAAGCATTGATTTAATATACGCCTTAACGCCTGTTTTGCCGGCTTCCTTAAATGCCTGGCGAAATAAAAGACCGGCGCCCAGCGTGCCTATACCTAAATAGGTTGATGGTGACGTAAACGTATATCGTAAAAACCGATCAGTGCCTTTCCACGTCATATCCGGCAACCGGTCGTAGCCTGTTAGAAGCTCGTAAAACGCTAAATTTTCGCGTCGGCCCATTGTGTCGATGTTTGCAAGGTAATCAATCCACTGCTCTGGCCTGTAGTTGTAGGAACCCATTAGCTCCAACGCCCACTGTCCTAACTCATCGTCACTTTTTGCCTCCTTATTGCTTGGCCCAAGTTTTGATTCATAAAGTATTTTGGCGCCTTCAACCCAATTTGCGCGCTGTTGTGTAGTAAAGTTTGGCAAATCACTGATTAATTTTTTGCCCGTTAAATCAATTTCTGCATTTGGGTGTTCAGCAACCCACTCTGGGTTATAAAACGCCTGCTTGAGCGCGTCGGCTTCCTCCGGCCCCATAAACTGGCTAGCGCGATCCAGAACTTCATCGGGGAAAACGCCAAGCATCATGGGTTTTCCTCCTCATATTCACTACCGCTACTTGTGTCGCTGCCTTTAGCGTTTTCTGCCGCTTCCGTTGCGGCGTTTCTGTTTTCGATGTATTGGCGCAGCATTTTAATTTGCAGCCGTTGGATTACCCAGGTATTGGCTTTACCTTTAAATTTGGTATTGGTTTCTTCTGCCTGCCTGTCTAAATCTTCGTTAGTCCATTCATTGAATGGCTTTTCAGAAACCTGGAATAAAAAAGTCGGTAACGCGCGCAAATTTATTTTTTCATTTTCAAGCAAAGCGCTTATAGAATCTTCAAACGCTTTTTTGGGCGTAACGCCGTCCGCAATCAGGGCCTCAAAACTGCTTTCGATTAAAACTGCTTTATTTTTTGCACCCGGCAAGATCGTTGATAATATATCGTTAGAATCTGCAAACTGCCCAATTACTTTGCCGTAAATTTGAGCCTGCTTTGCTTGCGGTGTATTTGACAGCAATTGTGTTGCACGATTGTCCATCGCGATAAAATCTTGGTTAGAAATCTTTATACCGACTTGATCGTTCGCTTTATTAAGAACTTTTTGGATTCGTATTTTTTTGTCGCCCTGCTCGTCGTTAGCAATGTTTCGCAAATCTTTCCAAATCTGGTTTGCAAAATTACCATCAAAGACTAACGGATCACCGGTCTGCTCTAAGGCAGCCAACAATTTGTCATGCTGCTCTGGTCTTATTTTACTGTCGCCCAAAAGTTTAGTAATAGAGTCGCCGGTAATTTCCGGCCCGGCTGCTACCTTATCAACTATATCGTCATCTGCTGACGGCACTCTGGCGCGTTGTTTGCGAATAGCAGTCAGCGTAGTTGCAAATAACGTGTTTTCATTTTCAGTTCTTTGGCGCTTAGTTTCCGCCTGCTGTCTTGCTTCATCGGAATTGTTTTGCCGCTCAATGGAATCCGCAAGTCGTGTTGCGCGCTCTGCCAGATCCTGCCGCGAGTTTGCTGTAAGGTCTTTAAACATTTTGGGGTTTTGAATGTTTTGCAGAACCGTCAATGCGCCTGCTTCATCCTTGTTAATGACAGCCGCGTTAAGTTGCTGCTCAACCTGTAACACGGCGGCTTTATTCAAATACTGTTTTTCATATTTGTACTGGTCTTTTGCATCGATGTGTCCGATGGCAACCAACCCTTTAAACGCCTTTACAAGGTCGGTGCGCAATCGCTGACGCTCTGGTTCGGATGTAGCGCTTGCCAGCTTCCGGGCCGTGTCATCCGCATCACGCAATGTATTAGAAACTGTTTCAGCAGCCATCAGCTGACGCGCGCCTTTACGCAGTTGCAGCCCTTGATTGCCGATGATAGTGCTGGCTTCTGTTCCGAAAGTTCTTTTTGCAACGCGGTCACTAAAGCTAATGCCGTCAATGCCACCGGCATTCAACAGCTGCAACTCCTGTTTCATCAAACGTTGAAAAGCATCATTTGCCTTTTTGGCGTCAGGGATTGCCCTCAAAAGAAACGCAGCCTCCTCAGCTTTTCTTGACAAATGTTTTTTAGCAGCTGCCACTTCACTAGCGCGGCGCATTGTCAATTCTTTATCCAGCCAGTTGAGACCAACGGCGGTAACTGTTTGCCCCATCTGTGCAAGCGCTTGTCCAGGCGCTGCCAACGCATCGCCACTTAATCGCGCGTTCATGGGTTGGGCGCCAGACTGTCGCGTGAGTCCGCTTTCAACTGTTGGTATTGTAGGTATTTTCATACAAAGAAACTCGCTGCTTTACTGGCTCCACCAAGCAGGCTTGTCATGCCTTGCATACGTGTTGCCTGCGCCCTTGCCGCACCTTCCATTCTTGTTAGGCCAGCCTGTAATTTTCTGCCGGTAGCCTGTTCACGCAATGCAAGGGCTGCTACTTCCGCATCAAAAGTCTTGTTACGGATTTGCTCATCAGCGTTGTTTGCTGAATCCAACGCAACGACGAGTGCTGTGTCCTGTCCGCTAACAACACCCGAACTGCTGTAATATGCCTGCTGGTTTTTCACAAAATCAGTAGCAATTCTGCTAAAGCGCAACATATCGCGCTCGTTCATAAAGACTTGTTGTTTAGCGTCCTGTTCAGCAACTTTTGCATCGCGCTCCATCATGCGCGCATTAAATTCCGCGGCGGCTTGTTGTGCCTTGGATGATTTACCAGCCCCAGCTGCCGACATTAATCCGCCAGCCAGTGCTGTTCCTGCTGCTGCATACACTGCCATTATTTTACCCACGCATAGCGATAGTGATCTTCTTTTTCTGGCCCAAACTTTGGCATTAACCCTTCCCTCTTCATGCCGACAAACGCGGCAAATTTTTCAGCCTGCGGCCAGCCCACACGAACATTGGCCTGCACTCGCCAGTAACCTTTTTCTTTGATGTAATTAGACAAGTTGCGTTTGACCGCACGCGCGGCGACAAGCGGATGTTGCTGCATTAAAATACTCGACAACATCCACGCTTCACCGACACCCGGCCACAACTCAATAATGCCTGTGGCCAAACACGGCTTCTCGTCAATTTTTAACGTAAAGGACTCAGCCTTTTCTAATTCTGGCCCGTGCTTTGTCCACTGTTGCACCTTCTGGCCGGCTAGGATGGCGTCCGCATCCGCCAAAATAAATGGTGCCACTTTAACGATCAAAGACTTCAAGCCTTGCGTAAATACCGATGATAGTTAGTGGCAAGGGTTGCTCCTGCCGCACGGTTACAAAACCATCCGTGTCGTAGCCGTTTCCAAACTCAATTGTTTTATCGCCCGTGTATAACGGCAGCGGCTGATCCATTTCGTCTGCACTCGATCGAAACGGTATAAGATCGTTAACAGACGAACTTGGCCCAACTTTAATACCGACACTGCGGTAAAGTCGCACAGTCACATCGTGGATCCGTTTAACCTTACCTTGACTCGTTCCGTCGAGACTGCCGCCTTCTATGCGCATGGTGCGCAATGTTGAATTATAGCCTAATCCCACATGCACTTTTTTTGCCGACCGATCTAGGGTAATGGCGCCGGACGCTACTGTTTTTTCTGCGTGCGCAGCGCCATCTGCCAGTATCGTTACGACCTCACCTTCCAAATGCCCAAGTCCACTAATGGCTGTCGCAGCTGCACCGCTATAAGTCAGACCACTGTCGACGAAAAACGCATTGTTAGTATCGTCGCCAAAATCACTTGGCTTGAGATACTCAACAAAGCGTTTGGTTGCTCCGTTAATTTTTCGCTGCACGATAACCCAGACCTGATCTTCGTCCAGGTCGCCCGGTATCACAGCAACACTCTCAACAATGGCCTGCGTTTCCGATGTGACCGCAAGCCGCGTTTCGTCCTCACTTGTTATTGTCAAAAACCCTGTGCCGCTTGGGCTGGTTTCGTTGATGGTCACCACAGCCGCTGCCGGGTTCGCCACCGTAAAATCGGCGTGAGCGTTAACTGCCGTATAAATATTATCGGCCGTCGTGTCGTTGCCTTCATTGTGAAAGAATTTATTGGTTTCCGGTGTTCCCGCGCCAGCGCCTTGACAAGTAAATGTCACTTGCTCGCCGTTTGACTTTGTCAGCACCAAGCGTGTGCCTGTGGCGATGTTGGAATAATCTGAAACGGTTACCGTGCAGCTGCCAGCCTGCCCACCAATTACGTGGCGGTGCCACGCGACTACGTCTTCTTCTCGTCGATAAGTTAGACCACACAGCTGGCCGTCTGCCCTGACCGCCCAGATGACGTTATCCGGTTCTTGCTGCACATCCAGTTGCGTAAAGCCGCCCTCGCTCACATGCTCGGCAAGCAATGTCATGTCGGGTGCTATGTAGCCGTCGACATCGAAGTTATAGACAAGCTCACGGATCTTGCGCTTTGCGCGTTGCAGAAACAGCACGACGTTTCCGGTTGCTACCGGATCCACGTTTGATGTGCCGTACCTTGTCTGCCTTTTAATTTGTATATTCGTTGGCGATATCGGATCAGCCGTTGTGCCGGATGAGGCAACAAACTCGCCCGAACTTGTTCCAAGAACCAGCGCGCGACCGGGCGCGAGGAAACGTATAATATTCACTTGGTTGGACGCGATCGTGTAAATCATCGCGTCGGCGTCTTCGGCTCCCGTGTTGAATTGCTCAAAGCCGTTTGACTCCGAAAAGAACACCGTTTGCGGCTGGTCGGTTGTGCCGGCAAACACGAGGCGTTCCTCAAAGAAACAGATTGCGCCGGGAAACCCGGTAGTTGTCGAAAAGGCCCCCAGAGACCATTCGTCGGTTGCTTCAAGTTTACCGGCCAGCGTGAAGCTGCTGCCGGCGCTTTCAGCTGCTAGATCATCCGATGGACTGACAAGGATAGTGTCGTCTGTAACATCAACAACAAGATAGTCACCGTTGTTGCTCGACGTGCCGCTAACCGTGATTGTCTGATTAACCTTAAAACCTTCGTCAATAAAATTTTTGCCTGTATCAACAATGCGATCGTTGTGGCTTGCCCCGGTTGCAGATGGGTCGCCTTCTACGAAACTGATTGTTGACGCGGCATAGCTTGGCAGTATCTCAGAGTCGCCAGCGAGGTTGGGTTGCACCGCGGCAGTTACCGTTGTCGCGTTTGTAAACCCGGTAATTTTTAAAAACCCGTTATACAGTTTGATTAATCGACCAACATCGGTGCTGGCGAATAGGTCAGCTGACGCGGTAATAGTTGCGCTGCCGGTGCGCGCGTTTGATGTCAACGTCGTTGTTGTTGTGTTTGCGTCTTGGAACGGGCCAAACTCAAAACCAATTTCTGTCAGCGTCCATGCGGTGTGGCCAGTTCTTGTCAGTTTGCGAGGCGAATGGGACGGATGAACAATAAACATTGTGTCCGCGCTCTGCGCCATTTTAAGCTCAAATAAATCAGCGGTGCGGTAAGGCGTTGAAATTTCGTAAGCGCTGCCGCTATCGGTTATTTGTCCGTCGTCTTTGTAAAATCTAAAATACTCGTCACCGGCTTCAATTATGTAAGTCTGCTCGCTTGAAAATTCAAAGCTAAACAGCATCGTCTTTGCCGCACTGCTTTTAACTTCGGCAACGTAATAACTGCCTGGTCGGCGCGTAGCGCCACCATGCGCGTGGACAAGAAAGTTTTCCAGAGTCGAACAGCCATTGCGGTATTTTGACAAATCAACGCGGCCGTCTAACCGTGGACTTAGCTCACCGGCAGTAAAGTTTGTAAAGGGATAGCTTAAACGCGCCATTACCGCCTCGCGTTAACAAAGTCAGTAGCTATGATTTCGTCTGGTGTTCCCTCTGTAGCGTCTACAAATCTGGCTTCGGAAAGTTTAGCCTGATAAATGCTATACATATTTTGTGCGAGGCCGTTTGAGTTTGCGATCGGGTAAGCAAGTTCGGCGGCAAGCGCTGCCGATAGTGTCTCTATTAGGCTGGCGTCGTATTCGGTTGGATCAGTTACACGGGCGATGTAGCGAATTTTGACTGTGCCTTCGTCCGTTAAAATTTTGCGTCCCTCAAGGACGTATTGGATGCCAAGGTCTTCGCCTTCGACCTCTAAAACGCGAAGACAATACGGGTCGGCCGGCAGCTGGTAGCTGTAGGCATATTCCCAGCTGGGCGCGTCGGTGTCCTGTGCAAGCTCAACTCGTTTAATTAAGCAGTTGAAGGGGTGGCTGCGGAAAACAGCATCGCGGACAAACGTGTAGCGCTGATTGCACAGACGGCCGCTGCGGCTGTCTTCGGTTAGCGCAATAATGTTGGATGCACCAATCGCGTTTAACGCGCTGTTGCAGATATCAACTTCTGAAGCCATGACGATCCTTGTAAAAAAAGGGGCGGCCGAAGCCGCCCCTAATCGTTATCGTCTACGAAACGACGTAGTGGATGATGAAGGACAAATCGCCTTCAGTGCCGCCAGCGGCTGACATCGTGATGGCTATGTAGTAATAGCCGCCAGGATCGCTTGTAGCGCCAGCAAGTTCCCACATCTTCTTACCAACAGTGTTGATGTTGGATGCTTCGTGACGAACGTCGGCCATTGCACCAGCGTCAGCGACTGCCGTGGCGAAAGCATCTTCGTCCACAACAACGCCAGCGGTGGTGTAAATACCGACGTTAAAGGTGTTAGAACCACCCAACGTATCTGAACCGACAAAAATGTGCGGAACAGTTGCGTTCGACGGCACCGGAGAGAGCATCAAGATGTCATCGTCATCTGAGTCTCCGGCTGCAACAACGATGGTTCCCTGAGCTACACGCATCGCGCCATGTAGATTGGCAACATCGTTATGCACTGATGGATCAGCCTCAAAGTTGCTGACCAGTGTTGAGTTAGCGGTACCCATTAATCAGCCCTCCTATGCAGATTCATCGCAGCCGATAGAAACGACCTTGGATTCTTCCATCCGAGTCGACCCTATGGTGGCGCAATAAAATACCTGAGTGGAGTAAGACTTGTCCGCACGCTCATCAATTTTGGCGGTCGTATCTTTTCCAACAGCAAGTAGGATTCCATCCTCAGCCCATGCGAAACAGGTTCGGATGTTGGATGCTACCGCGAGGCGATTGCTGACGTGGAACTTGAAGCCAAGATAGGAATCAAGCTCACCGCGAGCTAAGGCTTTCACGGTATTGAAATCTGAACTTTTGACTTCAGTCGTATTCAGCAAAGCTGAAATCTGAGCAGGCGCAACAACAATGTGTCGCGGGATGCTCGGATCGATATCCGCCGAGTCCATGACTTCTTTGGCGCTCAGGAGTTTGGCAACCGTCATATCCGCGCTGCCATGTGCGATCGTATTCGCAGCAAGCATTGAGGTGCTGGTCGAGCCAGCTTTGCCGGTTTTAGACGTCCCTGTCGCGGCTGCAATAATCTCATCATCGATGGATCTATTGATAGCAGCGGCCGCGGCCTGAGCATAAGTTGATGTCGGATCAGCCAATAATTTGACCTTATCAGAATCATCAATGAGGTCGGCCCACTCGTATGTATCAAGGGTGACCATCCGCCTTGAGTGGGGTGTTTCGACAAGGGGGGTGTCCCCATGCCGCGTCGTCCGCTTAACGGCCGCAACGGAGCCTACTTGGTCGAAAAAAGCTTTTTCTCCCGTGACAGACTCTTCACGAACCGCGCCGCGAAGGATGCTTCCGCGCTGTTGAGCAAGAAGAGCAATATTGCTCGAAAACTGCTGAACAAACGCTGTGGTTACTTGTGTAGACACAAGCTCCTCCTACGTTGTGGTTAAAGAAAGTTTTTTCGGCACGCTTCCCTTGCGGACGTGACCTTCAATTAACGACTGATGGTCGACCTGACTTACAGGCTTGCAGCAAGACCTTTCGGCTACCTTGCACTACGCAACCGCATCGGTTCCGTAGATATGCTCATAAAGGCGATTGCGTTCCTGCACGAAGAAATCGTGCTGCGGATGCTTGCCATCAAATAGAGGCCCGTTAGGTGCCTCAATCTCGCGCAGTTTGTCCTGCGCCTCGGATGGCGTCATCGCCGTGTTAGATTTCTCAAAGCCGGCGAAATCATCTTCGCTGACCTTGTCTCTTATATATTCACCAATGCCCACCATCGATTTTATAAATTCGGGGTGGTCACCTAATAGCGTTCCATCGCTAAGTTGGATCTCAGTTAGTTCTTCATTGCCCAGCTTGGACAACATGCCGTTTGCCAGCGACATGCGGTCGTCGTAGGCGTTTCCATATTCCTTGCGCAAGTCAGCCGTGACCTGTGCGCGTATGCCTTCCAAATCCGGTGCTTCTTCTTCCTGCCCAGAGGCAAGCTCGTTGTAGGCAACCATAAGTTGCTGGGCTTGCGTATTGTTTAGCCCAATCTCATGTGCCGTGTTTTTAAACCAGCCCAACAAGTTCTCATCAGGCTCTTCCCCAGCCTCAAGCGCATAAGCGTCAGCACTTTCCGGTCGGCCAAGGCGATCGTAAACTTCGCCCCAATCCTCAGCGCTGGAATGTTCGCCAGGCAATGGAATTTTGTCGCGTCCAATCATCGAGGACGCATTGACATATGCCTTTGCCAAATTCTCTACGGACTGTATTGGCTCTAGCGCCTTGTTGCCTCGTAGCCCTTCATCATCAATAACAGCTTTCCAATCGTCAGACGGGGCTACCTCCGGTTCGGAGACCTCCGCTACCTGTTCTTCTTCAGCCACTGTCCTCTTCTCCTTCTATCGGTTTGCGGTCGCTTAACAGCGACAGGATGAACAGAACGACAGACCTCTGTCCCTCTGCGTAGGCACTTTCGCAGTGATCGCCGCGAAAGGTCGGGGTGTAAAATCCATAGCGGTGCTTCATATCTTCAAGCAGCCGTTCCCCCTCATTGGTGCTAAATATGTGCTTTGCGTCTTCGCGCAGTTCTTCAATCACTGGTTACCGCCTTGCAGCACCTTGATGGCTGGTGCCACGGATCCAAGCGCTTCAGCGGTCTGCGTTGCTTCGTTCAATTCCTGCTGCTGTGCCTGTTGCTCCTGCCGCACCTGGCGATCGCGTGCTATTTCACCTTCGCCCTTTGTAACGCTGGCGGGGATTGAAAGCGTGCGGAGCATGTAGCGAACAAGACCGTCGGTATCGAGGTGGTCAAATACACCGGGATCAATGCCGGCAAGCGGACTGAGCAGTTCGAACAACCGCATGATGCCCTGCACATCGGATTGTTTCTGTGCCTTGGCAAGCGGCGACACATATTCAATGTCGAGACTCTCTTGCTCAATCATTGGTGGTGCCTCCGGTATTTTGCCTTGCCGGATAAGCAGCGCAAAAACGCGCTCAATCATGGGCTGTAGCAATTCGGCTTGCAGGCGCCCCAGCACGGGGCCAAGCAGTCTCATTTTTTCTTCAGTGCGTTGGACGACTTCTGTCGCCGTCATTTGAGGGCCAGCGCCCAGCACCAGCTGGTCGACGTAGAACGCCGATCGAATTGCCTGCCGTCGCTGTTCTTCCAGGTTTAGACCCAGCGGATTATTGGCGCCAATCTGCAATGGCTCAATGCGGTCGCGGGTGCCGCTGCGGTAGAAATTCAGACCAGCAGGCTTGGTTTTGATAGGTAACATGAACCCATCATCCGGTACCATAAGCGGCGGATCGACTTGCTTTTGTGCCGCGGTGATTGTCACCTTGGACATGGCGTTGATCATCATGGTGTCGGGCAATGCCGTCATTGCCGGCGATCGACCGTAGCCCTGCTCAAAGCTCGCCTTTAGGAAACGTGGGCAAACGTAGGGAAACTCGTCAAAGCCGCCTTCGCGAATAATAATTTTCTGTGTTGGCTCAATGTAGATTGAGGCAAAGGGCTTGTTGCCGGCGTCTATTTTCTGCGCGTCCCTTTCGTCACGCGGCATAACGACGTGAACGCACGTAACTTCCTCGTAAGGATTGCGCTCAAGTTTGCGCACCAGTTTATCGCCAAGCGCGTCTTCCCCAAACTGGATCGCGGCGGCACGTAGGCTAAGTTTAAACTTGCGAAAAACCGTATCCACACGTCCATATTCATCTTCCGCTAGGTAACATTCTGATATGTGACGGGTCGCAAAACGCACACCGCCTTCCGGCGCGTTTTCAATAAACATAACGCCGGTGCCGAAAGTGATGAGATCGTGATAAAGCTCATGCACCTGTTCAGCGTGGTTTGAGCGCTGAAACTCGCGCTGCATAATCTGGGCTACACCCTCCAGATATTCTTTCGCCTGATCGTCGCCGTTTAGTTCCTCGTCAACATATGCAAGGTCGAACCATGCCATGCTGGGATTGGTTAACATTCCGTGCAGGGATGCACTCAGCATTTCAGCGGCATGAATAGCGGTGCCGTCGTAGATAAGCTCCATGCGCTTGTCGCCGGCAGAGCGGGATTTCGTTACATCAGCTTTCCGCGGAACGATGTATTCCGCTATCTGCTGCCAATGGTGTTCCCATGTGCTGCGCTGTTCCGCCAGCTTGTCCAGCCGCTTTAGCAGAACAACGGCGCGGTCATCGCTTGCCATTAGCCGCCCAACAGGGTTTTAGAGGTAGTCGGCGCGGAGCCTAGAACACTGCTGCTCAATCGAGCGCCTCTACCGGCGCCCGTTCTGACTTTTTTCAATCGCTTGTCTTGCTCCGTTTCGCCGACTTTAACGACGCTATCCGGTGTTACCGTTGGTTTTGCCTCAACGACCGGCGCGGGTTCAACGGGTGGGGGAGGCGGGGAGAAAACTCTTTGTACGACTCTGCTCATTCTGCATTTCCTAACAATGAGGTTTTGCTGACCTCTGCTTCTTTGGTTAATCCCATACCGCTGGTTGCAATCGTTGATGATCTGCCCTTGCGGCGTTTAATGTCCTGCCTGACCCTTGTCTCAACCGTTTTATCCGGTGCCTTGATTGCCGGGGGAGGTGGAACAGGCGGAATATTCGGCGGTGCCGGCACGCTCATTTTCGGCATTAAAAAGCTCATGCTGCTACATTTCCAAATGGGTTGTAGTTGTTGTCCGCAAACGCTTGCGGTGGAACCTGGTCTTCACTGCGTGTCTCAAGACCGATCGCCATATATCTGAGAGCGTCGGCAAAATGGGACGACCAATCGTGGACGGGCTGGTCGCGGAACGTCCGCGTTCTCTCATTGTAGGCGCGGTGGTAGTGCCGAAGTGCTTCCAAAGCATCGCGACAATTATCACGGTCGAACCATAGCCGCGGGATCAGTAACCGCGCAGCATGAAGGCCATCTTCGACAGGCAGTCTCGGCACCACGCGGAAATTGATGCCCAAATCGTATGCCATTTCTCTGCGACTTTTGCCGCTGCCCACTTCACGGACTTCCAGATCATGCGGCCCGTAGTGCGTGCCGTAGAGATAATTACGTTCTTGCAATATACGGGCGTAGTGAGGCAGACCTTCACCACGGTTTTGATAAGCGTCGATAATGTGGATTTCACCGCGACCCACAGATTGTGCAAACAAGATCGCGGTGTAGTCGTGCATTCCCAAATCCCAGAACGTATCAACCTTAAACCTTGGATCATATGGGACACTGGTAATTCTTTCTTTGTCATCCGCTACCTGTAATTCCTTGCCAAACACAGAGCCGGGAACATTGGCGACCCAGCTGCATTCAAATTCCTGATTGTATTGGTCTTCAGTCATTGTCGCCTTGGCGGCAATCAATTCGTCGGCATCCAGCAGTTTGGTCTCTGACGCCCTATACATTTTGCGCGCCCAGCCCGGTGTCGTGGCAGCGGCTTCCCAAAGGTCATAAAAATAATTGTGGCCCTGGGGTGTCGAAATAAAGCAGGCGGATCCTTTTCTGTCGGAAAGTGCCGGTCTTATGATTTCTGGAAATATGCTTTCCGGCATGGACGCTACCTCGTCCATGACGGCCATATCACTATATATGCCTCTCAATGATGCAGGATTTTCTGCTCCAAGCAGCGTTATTCTTGCTCCGTTCGGTAAATCGCACCTTAATTCTGTTTCGTGGTATTTCGTGCCGGGTATGCCGGCGGTAAAACTGCGTAGGTAGTCCCAGGCGACCAATTTTGATTGGCGGTAGGTGGGGCTGACGTAATGCAGCCGGGGTTTTGGCTTCTTTTCCTCAATGGCGCGCTTGATTAAATGGTTTATCGCGCAGACGGTCTTGCCGAACCGGCGGTGCATTACGAGGACGTTAAAGCGGTTTTCATCAAGCATCTTGTGCAGTTCGCGCTGGAGCGGACGCGGCGTATACTCAATCTCAATTGTTTGCATCAATGCACCGTGCGGTCTTTGTGCAGCGTGTAGTCTTCCTCAAATAATATTTTTAGAAACTCCTGCGCTTCTTCCACCGAGGCGAACGGTTCCATGAAGACGCACATCCCAAACTTGCCGTCATCTAGCGGAACGCAATAAGCGCTGTATTGCTGCATCTAACCTTCCCTTTTAAACAAAACAATCCTGTTGGTGTTTGTACCCTTACGATTATTTGCAACTCCCCACGCATTTGATGTTTTGGTAAAGTTCTGCTGATTAATTAAAATAAATTTGGGTTTCCATATTGTACCCTCTGCTGCCTTGATAACAGTTTCCTCAAGACGCAAATCACCTTTTTGAATTTCGCCTACCTCAAAAGCAAAATAACCGCCCGGCACGGTATTGCGGGCAACTGAGACAAGCGTTCTATGCATTAACTCTTTCCATATTCTTAATTTTGGCGTCTGGGTGATTTGTATCGCCGCTGCATCAATGTCGGCAAACCAGCAGCGCAGCCAATTATCTTCCTTGTAATTAACAATATTCAAAAACGGCGGGGAGGTAACCGATAATTGAACCTGTTTTTTTACCTCCAGCCTATCTTTGTTTAAATCACAATTCAAAAATTGAGAGTTTGTGTGCGCCGTCTCATCAGGTAATGCTTGTTTTAATAAGGCCTGACTTTTCTTTAAAATCAGTGATTTAGTATCCCGATAGTCTGGGTTTTGTTTACGTTTGACATTAATTTTTATTTGACTTGCAATGCTCGTTGCCTGATTGGGCGGCAGCGTATATACAGAAAAAAAACCTTTTGAGTGACCGGTCAGGCGGTTCAAAGCCACCATTCTTATCCAAAGATCAATATTATCTAGCTGACCTTTGTCGATGAAATACGTCTTTAATGCACAGATTTCAGCCAGCGTATTGGGATGAAAAAATACCTCCAGGTCATGTCTATATTCAGCCCGTTTTGAAAGATCAATCTGGCTTAAACGTTTTTGTATTTCTTGTAATGTGGGTGGGGTAAGTCTTGCCTCAACCAACATTCGTGATAAAGGATTAACATCATTTCCTGCTGCTTGCCGGCCATGCAAAGCAGCCTCAAGTAATGTTGTACCTCTACCCATAAAGGGGTCAAACACACTGTCATTTTTTTTGGTCAGACGTGTTATAAAGAAACGTGGTAATTGCGGTTTGAAACAGGCTCTGTATGAAATCTCATGTAAGGAATGGGCGGCGCGTTGCTTAGATGTCCAGAACTCATTTATAAAAACCGGAATATCTTCATAATTACTACAGACAGTAGCAGTACCAAAGCGATTCCAATCTATGATTTCACTTTTGAAATCATCTATATCCAGCACTGTCCGATCATCCTGTTCAAAGTCAGAAAATAAATGCGCCGCGTGGGAAAGAGAAAAAGCCACGCGGCGCGGCTTTCCGTCGCCCAAAGGATAAAAGCGCCAGAAAGCTATTTTTTCGATCTGTTGCGACTGCGTGACATAACGCTCAAATTTGTAGAGCGGTTGTCTCGCGGATTGCCATTTTTGTGGTCTATGTCTTTTCCGTCGCCTTTTTTAACTCTGCCGGATCTCATTAGAGATCGACGGGCAGCGTTGCGACCGGCACGGTTTTTTTTCTGTTTTGGTTTGCTGTGGTAGGTTGCGTATTCGTTTGCGTAGTTTCGGGCCATTACCCTCTGCCCATGACCGACTTTTTCTTTTTCGGAAATCCCTTTTTCATCGCGCTGTAGGACTTTGCGCTGACCGTGCTTTTGCTTTTCGGGCGGCTGGTGCCTGCCTTTTTTCGTTTATTGATATTTGCATATAGTGACATTGGCGCACACCGGCTGACAGCCAGAGCCTCATTTGTGAACGTATTATCGTATAGTGAAGTGGCGGGTGGACTTTGGGGGGTAGGGGGTGCCTCTTCCCCAAAACCAGGAAATAATTATTTCCTGCTTTGGCAATAGTTTGGCGATAATTAACGTAAGTTATTGTTTTAATTACATTTAATTTAGGGTATACCCCTAAATGCTGGCCTCGCGCGCGTGATTGGTGTCAAGACTGCTCGATTAAAATCGGTTCCTTAGCGTCCAACACGTCGACACCACCGCCCCAAGTTATCTTGATCTCACCTGTGTTCGTTGAGTCTTCCTGCTTGTCACGCACACCACTCGGCTGCATCTGCCTGATGTGCTTATCCTTCGCATCTACCTCAAGCCTGCGCCTCTGAACCTCAGCCATTGCCAGCTTAGGATCAGTCGGCAACGGTGTCTCGACCAGCTTAATGATCTGATCACGCATTGTTTCAGCCTGTATCTGTCGAGACTCACGATAGCGATCGTATGCCTCTTCATCCTCACGCACGAAACGCAAGACCGTGCGCCAGCTGGGCAAATGATCTGTAGCCTCACACATTGGCTTCAGTCCCTCGCCCTCAGCTATCCGCTGGCAAATCTCATCGAAATGCTGGCTCGATACTCTAGGTTTCTTGCGCTTCTTCAGCGTCATCCATGTCTTCCCACATAAAAAAAGCCACCTCCAAAAGGTGACCTACGCAATTTGCCTGCAAATTGTAGAAAAAAACTACTTCAATTCGCGCCTTTCGTCTACACAGCATCCTGTTTCACACAGCATCTTGTATCTTAAACCATAGCCCAAGCATTGCCCGTTCAAACCTACGTTTCGCCGTCGCCGGGTGCATATTCATCAACCGCGCAATACGCCGCCATGCGACACCACGCTCACGCCTCACCTGGCTATGTGCGGCGAGCCAGACCAGCTTCGCCTCACCTTCCTCAAACAGCGGCGTTAGCTCCAGCGCAATGTCATACAAATCTACCTCCGCGGATGTCGCCGCCCCGCGCCGCACTTCCGTCTCATTATATCCATAGCTTAAATGAGGATCCGGCGCTGTTTCCGGCCACGCCGATCGAATACGCTTGTTCAATGCCTGCGGCATCTTCTGCTCTACCTCAGCAGCTGTAAAAAACAGCCCCGCCAACCCATCAACATCCCCAACTTTATCCCTCACCACCGTTAAATCCATCGACCGCAACCGTACCGTAATTGCTTGGGGCTACAGGTCGCGTGCGCCCCACGCGCGCCCCAAGGCGCGTGGTGCGCCCGTGCGCCCCAAGCTAGTACGGTATTTTTCGTTCGCGCACCTTTTGCGCCCCAAGTGCGCCCCAAAGCGCGCCCCAAACTACTCATCAATTTTACCCGGCATTTTGCTCATATCAGCAAATAATCCGTCCTCTGGTTTGCGTCTAACCGGATTGTGATAGTTGTCCATGAACAGCAGCTTAGACCCTACCCATGTCTTTAATACTGCTCTGGCGCTTGCCACATTTATGCCTTCATTCACCAATAACTGACCCGCCCACCGCGGCGAATTGCTCTTATTTGTGAGCAAATACCGCTGTCCGTCCTCAAGACCGTTAGAAATCGCCCACAGCACACGCTGGCACCGATCAATGCCCAGACCATCAAATGGGTCAGGCGGTGTCCACGGTGCCAATGCTCCAACGTAATCGCCTTGCCCTAGCTCAATGCTGTGACGTTCAAACCATATTGCCTCGCCTGCCGGCGCGCTCATGTTCCCCTTGGCATCGTCTACGCGCACATACCAAGCACGCCTTGAATGCTCAATGCCAAACCCGTCCGCTTCCTTATCAGACATAGGTGTCACCGTCCGCGCGGCTCGCACGGCACCGGCCAAAGCGCCGGCGCCTCGCGCAGTGTTAATATCACCGGCAACGGCGACAAATCCCTGCGGGGGCTTGCGGGTATGATGCACAAGATCGATCGCGGCACCGCAGCGCTTGGCGATGTCACCAAAGACATCCAGCACCGCATCAATTTGCTTGTTGTCGTTCTCTTCCGCGTAATGTGATTTGACCAGCGGATCCAC